>Ga0335071_10000302_pt1 | contig 56983 bp, 57 predicted proteins | sample Lox_Sample_15_FD_206724 | JGI IMG/M metagenome (GOLD analysis project Ga0335071, IMG submission 206724) | Soil microbial communities from Loxahatchee National Wildlife Refuge, Florida, United States - Lox_Sample_1.5 | ecosystem: Environmental > Terrestrial > Soil > Wetlands | place: USA... | reverse complement strand
CGACCACCTCTGGACCGAGCACGAGGTCGCTGGTCTCCTCCTTCATCGCCTCCGCCTTCATGAGAACCTTCACGAGCGCCTTCGATTCCCTCGCGGCCAACCCCACCGGGTCCCAGCGTTCGACGTTCTCCCACCCTCCGGACTCCCCGAGGTTCATCATTCTCTGCGCCGTCCCCTTCGCGGCGTCGAAGGCTGTGAGGAAGATGTCCATGGAGATGCGCGGCGTCGATGACTCCGCCTTGACCCCATCGGTGTTCAGGATGCGCTTCTCGGTCACGAGCGTGTCCAGGGAAACGTAGCGACCTGCGAGCTTCGCGCCCGCCCCCTCTGCGGCGCTGACTCCGGCCTCGTCGACTTCCTTCAGCAGCCCGATCCTTCCCTCCAGATCTACCGCGTCGAAATTGACCCTCGGACGGAGCTCCGCCTTCCCCTGATACAGATCCGCCTGTCCCATCGCAATCGGCTTGGCGCGAAGTCTCGACGACGCTTTCGCGGCGGCAGCGGCGCGCTTCACCATCGCCCTCAGCTCCCTTCGGCCCATCTGATTCGTCGCTCCGAACCCGAGCCCTCCTCCCACGATCACGCGCACGGAGATGCCCTTGCGGCTCTCGAACGAAGAGACCTCGGGCACCCCGTTCTTTAGCAGAATAGACTCTGACTCGTCCGACTGGTAGCGCGCCTCCGCATGGGTGGCGCCCCTTGCCTTGGCCAGCTCGATTACGAATTCCAGCAGGTCTTCCATCGGCTCACTCGCGCGTTCAATCCCACGACGGCGTAGATAAGGCCTTTGCCGTCGAGCTTCGCGCTAAAGCCTAATACCAAGGCTGAGAATAGAAGCTTCCATGCGCGTCTCCGTCACGATCCTGCAGTACGAGCATGGCATTATTCGGCAGGTAATGGACGTGCTCGCAGAACTTGCGAAGAGAGATGAGCCGGAGAAGCACCGCGCTCAGGCGAGAGGGATTGTGGAATTCTCGAACGACTTCATCGACAGATTCCACCACGCCAAAGAGGAGAGGTTCCTGTTCCCCGAGGGAGTGAAGGAGAAGGCGATAAGTGACGCGGAGCTGCAAAGGCTCCTCGACGACCACCGCAAGGCCCGCGAGATGATCGCGAATCTTCGTAAACAGGTCGATTCAAAGAGGAAGCTCGGAAAGGCTTTCGCGACCGCCGCGAAGGAGTTCTCGGAGCACATGGCAGCGCACGTTCGCCACGAAGAGGATAGCGTCTTCCCGACCTTCGAGGAAGCCATCGACATGGACCGAGACATGCAGTTGGCGGAGGAGTACGAGAGATTCGCGGGCGAGTTCGGTGCGGACTTCTCGAAGCGCGCGGAAGACTTCTCGGTCAAGGTCCAGGACGAGGTCCTCGGGCCTGGATACTACAAGGGGATTGGTTAGGTTTCTCGCCTCTCGGGCCGAGAGCGTTCGCTCGTCCTTCAGAGATAAAGAAAAGATGGAAAGGAAAGGGTTTGGTCGTTACTTCTTCGACTTCTTGCCGCGCACGAAGAACAGATAGCCCAGGATCGCAGCCAGGACGACGATCACGACCACAACGATCGGTATCGTGTAGTCAGCGGTCTGGTTGATGGCGACATTGCCAAGGTTGTTGCCCGCCAAGCCCGGACCGAAGGTCGCGCTCTTCGTCGTGGTGTCGAATCCCGACTTCGTGATCTTCACCTGGTAGTCCCCGCCCATCGGCAGCACGATAGCGAAGCTGCCGTCCGCGCTGGTGTTGGCCCAGACCGCCGGCATGTCAGGCATGCTCGGCATCGTGAGCTCTAGCGTGGCGTTGGCGACCGGGTTGCCGTTCGCGTCCTTTATGAACCCGATTACCTGCACCTTCGTGCTGAAGACGATGGTCTTGGTTCCGCCCAGGAGGTTACCGGCCAGGTCCTTCCCGCTCACGGTGAGCGTGTAGTTGGTCGAGTATACCTCGCCTGACGCGTGCCAGGTGACGGTCTTGTTGTCGGTCGCCCAAATCGCGGAGCCAACCGTAACGCCGACGATGCTTACCGAGGCCTTGTTCATCTGTTCCGAGAAGGTCACGGTGATGTCGAGGTTGAGGTCCTTGTCCGCGCCGGTCGGCGACTTCGCGCTGATCGTCGGAGCGGTCGTATCCACCGTGAACGTCACGGTTGAGCTGTTGTGGTTCTCGACCGCATCGTAGGCCACGATGACCACAGTGTGCAATCCGTCAGCAAGGCCAACGAAGGTCGCGTTGAACGGCCCGGTTCCGTTGAACTTCACGAAGGCACCACCGTCGATCGAGTACTCAGTGCGGTTGATCGCCGTGGTGGGATCGGTGGCGTTCCAGAAGACCTTCACCGTGGAGATGTTGGTCAGCATTCCGCTTGCCGGGGTGCTGATCACCACTGTCGGCTTGTCTGCATCGGTAACGAAGGTCACCGAGGCTGATCCGATGTTGAATGCCGGGTCCATTGCTCTCACGGTCACAGTGTGCGAGCCGTTGTTCAGCACCAGCTGAACGTGGTTGTTCGCGACCGGGGTCCAGGCAATGCTGCTGCCTACCTTGTAGAAGTACTGCAGCGGCGCGTTCGCGTCGGTGGCGTTCCAGAAGATCGTCACCGTCGTGGTGTTGAACATCTGGCCCATCGTCGGGGAGCTGATCGTGACCACAGGCGCGATCGTGTCTATCGTGAACATCTCACTGACAGACGCGTTGTTGCCCGCGATGTCGAAGCTCTTCACGGTCACTGTGTAGGCGCTGTCGTGCAGGCCGGTGAACACGTACGATAGCGCGGTCGAAACATCGATCCAGCCGCTGTCGTAGCTGTCGTTTACCAACCTGACCTCATTGTGGTCCACTCCGGTGGTGACATCGTTGGCGGTCCAAGTGACCTCCATCGAGGCCGCATTGACGACTGCGTTCGGGTTCGGTGAGGTGATCGCCAATACAGGTGCGGTGGTGTCGACGGTGAAGTTGGTGGTGTTGACTGCCACGTTGCCCGCCTCGTCGGTCGCCGTCACGGTGAACACGTGCTTACCGTCCGCGATGCCAGTGAAGGCCCAGCTGTTGAGACCAGTCACGTTGACGGCCGCCTCAGCATCGATGTTGGCGAAGACGGAAGCAACGAAGCCCTCCTCATCAGTGGCGTTCCAGTACAGTGTCACGTCATGCGTCGCATATATCGACCCGTTGACCGGGGACGATATCACGAGGATGGGTGGGAACGCATCGATGAGCACCGACACGCTGTCGGTGGCCATGTTTGTGGCGTTGTCGATCGCTATGATCGTAACCACATGGTTGCCGTCGCTCAGGGTTATCGTCGCGGATGTAACGCTCCAGTCGCCCAGGGTCGTGATGTTTCCTCCATCCACCTGGTACTGGTACTCAGCGATGCCAGAGAGCGAGTCGGTGCCTTCCCAGACAAACAGGACGCCGGGCACGTTGAATGCAGCGCCGTCCGCAGGATACTCGATCTCGATCGTCGGGTTGACCATGTCGATTCCGAAGTGCGTCTCGGCAGTGAATGTGTTGCCCGCAGCGTCTTCAGCCATCACGTAGATCGAGTAGTTGCCGTTGGTCAGGTTGTCACCTATGACATCGAACGTCGTGACGTTGAACACATCGCCCGGAAGCACCATGAACCAGGAATCGGCAGTATCATCGTTCTCGATGGTGACGTTGAAGCTCACCAGTGGCGAGCCGGTTCCATTCGCGTTCCACTCAGCAGTGAAGTTGAGGACGTTCAGCCATTGGCCGTCCACAGGCATGGTTATCTCGACGGTCGGCGGCACTGTGTCGATGACGAAGTCGGCCATCTCAGAGTAGTTGTTGCCGGCTTGGTCGATCGCCGCGACCTCGAAGGTGTAGTTGCCATCAGCGAGCTCGACTCCGCTGTTGAAGGAGGTGATGTTCATCCCAGAGGTGATCCCCGTGACGTTCACCCAGTCGTTCGGTACGCCTTCGACGATCAATCGCGCCCAAACGCTCGCAACGCCACTCATTGAGTCAGAGACGGTCCAGTTGGCGTTGAAGTATTTCACGTTGAGGTATGATCCATCAACGGGCGCGAGAATCTCGACTTCCGGCGCGACAGTGTCGACCATGAAGCTCTCCGTGTCCGAGGCGACGTTGCCAGCCGCGTCGTATGCGGTGACGCTGATAGTGTAGTTGCCATCGGATAGGTTCGCTCCGACGATGTCACTGAGCGCCAACGAGGTCGTGTCGTTGGTAACGATCACATACCACATTTCGGCTGTGTCAGTGTTCACGATGGTCACGTTGAGGTGATCGATCGGGGCTCCGATGTCAGGAGCCAAGATAACGTTCCATTCAACCGTGAAGTTGTTGTTGTTCGTGATCAGGTTCTCGGTCGGGTAGAGTATGTCCACTTCTGGCGGTACCGTCGCAACCTTGAAAGCCGCTTCGTCGGTGTAGGTCGTGCCAGCGCGGTCGGTTATGTTGACTTCGAGGGTCCAGCTGCCATCGGTGAGGTTCGCGAAGTCATCGGTCAGGTTCGTGATGACAATGCTCGTGTTGGTGCTCACGTTCACCCATCCGGATGACCAAGTCCCGTTCGACAGCCGCACATCGTAATGATCCAAAGCGGATGCCGTCAGCGAGCCGACCCAGGTCGCTGTGAAGTTCACCTGGTTGGTGTAAGAACCGTCCAACGGGAACGTGATGTCGACCAGTGGTGTCACTGTCACGGTTACTTGGGAATAGTTGCTGTTGCCGGCCTTATCCAATGCCGTTACGTTGATGTTCCAGTTCCCATCCGCCAACGGAACGCCATGGGTCACGTTTCCAACAGGCATTGAGCGCGCGTTCCCATCATCAAGGAGCATTGTGTAATGCGTGGCCCCCTTGCTGATGTCTATGGTGAAATTGGCGAGCGGGGAGCCAGTCCCGTCCGCGTTCCAGGAAATCGTGAAGTTTGTCGCGTTTGTTGCAGAATCATCGACAGGTGAAATCATTGCGATTGTTGGCTTGACCGTGTCGATGGTGAACGTCACATTCGCGACGTTCCACACGTGTGGACCGACCTCTTCAGCTACGGTTCTGACATTCACGGAGTATGTTCCGTCTGCGAGCGGGCCAAAGTCTGCGCTTGAGTTGTCCGTTTGGTTATACCATGCAGACCATGAACCGTCAGCATACACTCGAGACTCAGTCCAATTGTATTTGTTTGAGAGATCCGTGACTGTCCAATGAACGGTCACCACATTGTCATTTGTGTAGGTGTTGTTTGACGGCGAATCGATGGTGATGTTATAGAATGTAAGTGGAGGTGCCGTGACATCTCCCATTCCATTCGTCGGGAGAGCTGCCGTAGCTCCTCTCATCCCATCGGCTGCCGCCCCCACGCTGCCCACGAGCAGCGCGCAAAGCATCATCAGGCAAAAGCCCGATGCAATCAGCCGCATTTTTTTCATTTGTTTCTCATCCCTCCGTTTTCGAACTCCAGAGATTGTACTGGGGAGTTCCCTTTGCAGAGCCCATTTTAGTGGACGTATTTAATACGTCGGCCATAGCTCGCAAACTCCGACCTGAGCCAGCATACCGTTCCTGCGTGAAGCCGATGCTTCGCCTTACACCAATCGGTGTGAGGCCGCTCTTGTACCATGTCTCGATGTCGAGTGAGCGAAGTTGAGAAGGCGCCGAGGGGGAGATTCGAACTCCCGAGGAGTTACCTCCAGTAGCTGACTCGGAATCTGAGGATCACTCGAGGCTACCGCCTTTCCGGGCTAGGCTACCTCGGCGCGGCTTGTGCCAATGTCATCCACCTATTTCTAGCTTCTACCCGCGCAACGGGCATCTGTCAGCAAGTGGTATAGCCACCTTCGGCGATTCGGGCAGGAGGTCGATGATCACAGTCTGCGTGACTCTCGCAGGGAAAGAGAGGAAGGTCGAGATGGCGAAGGACAAGACGATCGAGGACCTCTTCGCCAAGCTCGAGCTGTTCCCGGACGCCTATATCGCAATCATCGGCGAGCGCCCCGTTCCGCTAACGCAAATCCTCCACGACGGCGACCGCCTCCGGATATTGAAGGTCGCCTCAGGCGGCTGAGAATGCTTTCTAAACTGCCGCTATCTCTTGCTGTCTTCACCGAATCGAATCCGTGGAGGACTCTCCTGGGCCGACATATTTATATAAGGCCGCGGGAACTAGAGGGCCGGAAAAACATCCGGGCTGAACGTCCGGTTAGTGCATAATCATGATCACTATCACCCATTCACATCCTCTCATAGGATACCGTAGGGGTAGGTTTGACCAAGACCCGCTTCGACCGACTGGCCGAGCGCGGGCGGACGAGCGCTAGACCAACGAAACGGCGGCTTGTTTTTCCGAACAGAAGCAAAGGTGCGAACAATGAACATTGATCCCAGTACTACCAAGTACCTCATCAAGGCCAGATTGAACGCTGACGGAATCGTCGAGAAACCTGACGTCGTGGGGGCGATCTTCGGGCAGACGGAGGGTCTGCTCGGGGACGAGCTCGACCTGCGCGACCTGCAGAAGAGCGGCAGGATCGGCAGGATCGAGGTCGACGTGCACTCGAAGCAGGGCAAGTCGGAGGGCGACGTGCTGATACCCTCGTCGCTCGACCAGGTGGAGACCGTCATCCTCGCCTCCGCGCTCGAGACCATCGATAGGGTCGGGCCGTGCAAGGCAAAGATCGCGGTCGAGTCCATCGAGGATGTGCGTGTGTCGAAGCGCGAGAAGATCATATCCCGCGCAAGGGACCTGCTCACCGACCTTATCAAACAGTCGAAGACGAGCGGCATCGACCTTACCGAGAGCGTCAGGCAATCGGTGCAGGTTGAGGAAGTCATCTACTTCGGCAAGGAGCGGCTGCCTGCCGGTCCGAACGTGCCCGACTCCGACGCGATCATCGTTGTCGAGGGCCGATCGGATGTCCTGAATCTTCTCAAGTCCGGCATCAAGAACGCGATCGCGGTCGAGGGCACGAACATTCCGAAGAGCATTAGCGACCTTTCCAAGGAGAGGGTCATCACCGCCTTCGTCGACGGCGACCGCGGCGGCGAACTGATCCTGCGTGAACTGTTCCAGGTGGCCGAGGTGGACTTTGTCGCCAGGGCCCCCCGCGGTCACGAGGTCGAGGAACTTACCCAGAAGCAGATCATGAAGTGCCTGCGCAACAAGATCCCGGCGGAGCAGTTCATCGAGATGTTCGGTCTCGAGGCCGATCAGGTGCTAGCCTCCGGCAAGAACGGCGAGAAGGCGGGCATAAAGCGCGCAGAGATGGAAGAGAAGGCCGATCGGGCGGAGCGCGCGGAAAGGGCGGAGCAGTTCGAGAAGCCCGAGCGCGCGGAGGAGCCGAGGAGGCAGGAGCAGCGCGAGCGACCCCAGCGCCAGGAGCGCCCCGAGCCGAGACCGGAGCGACAGGAGCCCCGGCCTGAGCGGCAGGAGCAGCGCGAGCGGCCGGAAAGGCAGGAGCGTGCGGAAAGGACGGAGCGCCCCGAGCCAATGATGGCCGAGGAGCCAGCCGAGGAGCGCCGCCCGGTGAAGAAGCTCAACGCCGCGCAAGAAAAGTTCAAGGGGATGATCAACGAGCTGGCATCAACCTCGAAGGCGAGGCTGATCGGAGCGAGCGGTGGGGTGGTCAAGGAGGTCCCGGTGAAGGAGCTCGTGAACACTCTCAAGGAGGGCAACGCCGAGCCGCTCAACGCGATCGTCTTCGATGGCATCGTGACGCAGCGCATCCTCGACATCGCGGCCGAACAGAAGATCGGCACCATCATCGGCACGAAGATGGGCAATATCACCAAGCAGCCCGCGAACGTCGAGGTCTGGACGAAGGACGACCTGAACTGAGGCAGCCATGAAGACGCGGCCGAAGCTACCCGATCTGAGCAAGGTCTCCACCACCGCCGACATCGAGATCCCCCAGGACCCCCTGGAACGGGTCATCGGTCAGGACGAGGCGGTGGAGCTTGCGAGGATCGCGGCAAGCCAACGCCGGCACCTGCTGCTCGTCGGTCCGCCAGGCACGGGCAAGAGCATGATCGCTCAGGCCCTGGCACTCCATCTCACCAGACCGACCGAGGAGGTACGGGTGGTGCACAATCCGGAGAACCCGGAGCGCCCGCTCGTGGAGGTGAAGAAGGAGGACGAGGTCCGCAAGGAGTACGAGTCCAAAGAGTTCGCCTCGGGGGACCTTCTGGACCCGAAGAACGCGCCGGTCAACGTAGTGGAGCGCCTAGGATATCGCTGCCGCAACTGCGGCACGTATTCCTCATACAAAGAGCGCTACTGCCCCAAATGCCAAAAGCTCAAGGGCACGGATGCCGCCGCGGGAGGCAACCCCTTCGGCGACCTGATGAGCGGACTGCTCGAAGCGTCGATGATCGGTCAAGCCCCTGGCGTTAGCATCCCTGGGAGGGATCGGGTCACCACCACTCGCAACCGATTCGGGAAGGAGGAAGTGGTTGTCTTCGAGCGCTCCGGGGAGATGATCAGGGTGCTAGACCAAGGAGCGCTGGAGAAGCGTCGCGAGCTCGAGAAGGTCAGCCCGCGCAAGGTCATCGTCCCCATTGGAAGGAGCGGCTTTGTTCTGGCCACTGGCGCGAGCGAAGTCGAGCTGCTAGGCGACGTTCGTCACGACCCCTACGGTGGGCATCCACAGCTAGGAACGCAGCCGTTCGACAGGGTGATCGCGGGCGCAATCCACGAGGCGCACCAGGGCGTGCTCTTCGTCGACGAGCTCTCGCACCTCGGGCACTTGCAGCGCTTCATCCTCACGGCGATGCAAGAGAAGCGCTTCCCCATCACCGGCAGGAACCCCCAGAGCTCGGGCGCGAGCGTCAAGGTGGAAGCGGTCCCTTGCGACTTCATCTTCGTGGGCGCGTGCAACATCCAGGATCTGGAACAGGTGCTTTCGCCGTTGCGTTCGCGCATCAACGGGAACGGATACGAAGTGCTCGTGAACACGAGCATGCCGGACACCGATGACAACCGCGCTCGTGTCGCTCAGTTCATAGCGCAGGAGATCGCGGTCGACGGCAAGATCCCGCACGCGGATAGCGAAGCGGTGCACGCGATCTTGCAGGAGTCGAGGCATCGCGCGAAGACGATCGACGGGCAGAACGGGGCCCTCACCCTGCGGCTGAGGGAGCTTGGAGGCTTGATCCGGGCGGCCGGGGACCTCGCGTCGCTCGAGTCCGCGCAGCTCATCAACAAAGACCACGTCGAGAGAGCGACCAAGCGCAATCGCTCCGTCGAGGAACAGATCAAGGACCGCTATGGGTCTTATACGAAGGGCTTGGGGACCGACATCTCGTCGTCGCAGAAGGAGAGGTCGCCCTACTACTTCTGGAACGAGCATCCGCACGACGACAGCATGTTCCACTGATTCAGAGGAAGGCGGTCATCCGATAGGCGTCCTCGCCGTTGGTGTAGTAGCGATCGATTCGACCCGTCACCTGGAACCCGAGTTTCTGATAGAAGCGGATCGCGGGCAGGTTGGTGATGCGCACCTCGAGAACGATCTGATGTATCCCCTTGTTCGATGCTTCCTTCTCGAACGCTCGATAGAGCAGCGTGCCCAATCCCCTCATTCTGTACTCCGGGGATATCGCGAGCATCAATACGCGCGCCTCGGATCTGGACATCATGATGCCGAAGATGAAGCCGATGATCCTCTCGCCGTCCTCGAGAACGATGAACGCCTCCGGCCAGTAAGGGTAGATCTCCTCAAAAATCGACAGGGAGTAGTTCTCGCTGAGGGCTCCGCAGGCCAGGTCATACACCTGGGAGAGGTCCCTGATAGCGAAGGGACGCATCATCACGTCGAATCGCTAAGCTTCACCGTCTCTTAATGGTTTTCCGGGCAATCCAGGCAATTGGGCCGATGGCGAGCGCCGCAAGAACTGCCCAGGGCGCGGATCCGGCCTGTTCGGCCGCGTCCACTTCGACCTTGATCCACAAATGGGCAGTGTTTCCGAAGGTGTCCGTCACCGTCAGAAGCAGCTTGTGGGGCCCGGGAGCAAGAGCGAAGTAGCACCTCGGCCCGCTCCAGTCGATGGAACCATCGCCCTCCAGGTCCCACGCGAATGAAGCTATCCCAGCTGCATCGTAGGAGGCGCTCGCGTTGAGCGACAAGTGCGCTCCCTGGTCGACCGTCACGGATTCTGGGACCCCCACGATGGTGGGAGCCGTGGAGTCCGGGATCCAGTCCTCTTCGAACGCCGATGCGAAGAATGAAGCCAATTCCGCGCTCTCAATGACCAGCCCGGTCTCCCTGTTCCTATCGAACGGGCCCGTGCCCCAATTGATGCTTGAGACCAGCACGGTGTCGTCAACAACCAGCCCCTTGTTGTGGATGACAGAGAAGTCGTGGTACGGGGTGCAGGTCGCCGCTCGGAATTGCGTGAGACCGAGCGCTTCCGCTTTCGCCATCAGCGCCCTAGCGACGTCATCGTTCGTGCCCGCCTGCCCGACGCTGAAATAGGAACCGTCAAGGAGCACGCGCACGCTCACTCCTCTTCCTGCAGCATCTAGCAAGGCTTTCACGACCCTCCCGCTTGCCAGCTTCGGCTCGATCGATAGTTGCTGCACCAGGATGCGCCTGGTAGCATTCTCGATTACGGAGATGATCTCAGGTTCAGATCCTCCGGGCGAACAGATCGCTTCCACGTTGGCGCGATAGGAATGGCCTGGACCCTCCGGAGCGATGAGGCTCTCGAAGGCCCTGCCCTCCCCGCTGCTATTCGACGTCCACGGAACGATGTCGAGGCGGCTGGAATTGAAATCGCGATTGAACAGGTCCTCGAACCAGGAAGCGATCTGTGGGCTCTCGACGCTCACACCCCAACCACGATTGTCGTCAAGCGAGTCGGCCATCCAATTCTCCGAGGTGAGGAGCACCCTTCTGGAGTCGATCACGGCGTACTTGCAGTGGAGGAAATCGTACCGGCGGTAGCCTTCGAACGACTCTATCAGCCGCACGTCGCAACCGGCGAGGTGCAGGGCTTCGAGGAGACGCTCCTCGGTCGAAGGCCTTCCTCCGACCGGCTCCCCTTCCACCAAGATCTTCACCTCCACTGCCTTCGCTCTCAACGCAAGAAGCTCAGCGCCCACCGCCTCGTCCCCGATCTGGTATATTGCGATGCAGACCCGCTTCTGAACGTATCGGAGTTCATTCACGATCGCATCGCGCATTCCCTCGGGGCAGGTGAACGCGCTCACCCATCCGACGTCTGAATATGGCTCGATGATGGTCGAACCCGGCACGGTCAACCTCCAGTCCGTAGCTGAATCCGTGTCGTTCTGTGCCGTTCGAAGGAGAGCCTTCCCGGCCCCGGGCTTGGCGATGGGATTTCCTATCCAGCATGGGGGCGGATCTGCCTTTCCGTAGCAGAGGGCGTCCGCGACCGAACCATCTGGGCGCAACAGAATCACTTGGTCGCCTTCGTCGGCGAGGCCGAACCTTCCCGATCTCGTGATTTCGGCCGACGACGTCGCAATTGCGCGATGGTCGGGCTCAAGCCTTCGCTGGATATCGAGATCTGTCGTGAGGGTGATGGACTCGCGAGGCTCAAGGAGCAAATGACCATAGACGAAAGTTCCTTCTCCGTCGGTCACCCGCCATCCGAAGAGGTCGGTCCGACTGCTTCCCTCGCTCTCGATGCGGACGGACTCCGCGGGAAACTGCACCATCACCTCAACGATGAGGATTTGGGGCGCTTCGACGTGAGGGGAAGGAGCCAGGCCGGCGGGAGGCTGCATGGAACAGCGCGGCGGTTCGTCCGTCACAGGACTAATGGACGAGAGGCACTGCTGCGAGATAGGAAGGAGGACCAACAGAACAACGATGCAGGCCGCGCCTCTCATCCGGGGCTGAAAAGGCAGAGGGTTCCGAAAACGCGAACCGCTACTTTCAGCCTATTCAAATGCTCTTGACCAGGTCGAGAAGCACGGCCTTCGGATCCTTTGCCCGGACGACCCCGGAGGCCAACAATACCCCCTTCGTGCCGAGCTCGAGCGCGCGCTTCACGTCGCTCCCATTCTTCACTCCGGCACCGCAGAGAACGGGGATGCGCGCGTCCACACTACGCACGGCGCTCACTGTCTTCTCGACGACCTCCGGCCTAGCACTTGTGACCGAGACGTCCCCTCCGATGAGCTCGGGGGGTTCGACGGCGATCATGTCCGGCCCGAGCTTCGCAAGGTCGGCCGCCGTTTCTGCGCTGTCGGCGCACACGCAGCTGATGAGCCCGGCGCCCCGGCACGCCGCGATGATCAAGACGATCTCCTCCCTCGCGATCCTGTGCTCGGAGTGATTGACCAGCGAACCGGCCGCTCCGGCCGCTTTGACCGCAGACGCGGTCACCCACCCGGTCGCAGCCCCAACCTTCCTGGCTTCAACGTGCTGCGCCATGACAGGAATGGAGACCGCGCTCGCGACCGCTGATAGCTCCACCGTCGGAGGGCACGCGACGACGTTCACGCCGGTCGATGAAGCTACCTCCTCGCAGAGCTTTGCCAGTCTGAGAGCGCCCCTGCCCTCCACCTCGGAGTACGCTTTGAAATTGACTATTACCGTCGGCGTGCGCAGCTCAGTCAATGTCCTCCATCCTCTTCGTGAGCTTCTCGAGCACCGCGGGCCGGGTGGTGTACTCCATCTCCTCGGGGCCCAGGATCGAGGGCATGAACGGCCCATGCTGGCGGATGTAGATGCTGGCTTTGACCGCCTTGCGTCTCGCCTCGTCCCAGACGCTTCCGGCAAAGAAGTCGACCGGCTTGTGAACGCCTGGAGGCGAGTTCGGCTCCTCAAGGCCCTGGAACTTGCCGTTGCTGATCTGCAACCCTAGGCACACGATGCGTGGCGGACCGTCGAAGTAGGTAGGGTCGGAATCGTCGACCGAGCAAGGATACCAGGCGCCGTAGTGAGAGCCGCGCATCCAGCCGGCGACGAGCTGCGGGAACATGAACGGCTGGAGCACCTCGCCGACCGCGGGCAGTCCGCTCTGGCAGCGAACCAGGCAGACCGGATCGTCCTTGCCGACGTACTTGCCGGCGCACAGATTCAGCTTCTCGGTGCTGACCACCGACGCCACCCCGATGGATGGGTCCTTGCTGAAGACGCGCTTGATCGCATACCTGGTGGTGTCTCCGAGGAGGCTCAGGATGTCGTACGTCTCCTCGGGCGTCGACATAACGATCTTCTTGCACTTGAACACGTCCACGATCTCGACCTTGAAACCTTCGTGGGCGCGGGGATCGATCACCAGGCCAGTGGTCGTGAAGGGGTCCATGAAGATGCGAGAAAGAGGAAGGGAATAGGAAGAGGGTTCGGTCTTGTCGGCCATGAAGAAGAGCACCGGCTCTGAGCCGCGCTCCACGAACTCCATCTCCGCCGCGCCTGGTCCTGCTCCGCGCACGTTCCCGGAGAACGCGTCCTTCAGAATGTCCTGGCCGGCGGCGTAGAGCTTCATGTCCTTCGCCGCCTTGGCGGCCCTCATGAACGCCTCCCACGCGAGCCCGTGCACGTCCTTGTGATTTTCGCCCTTGGTGTGGGCCATATACAAGTTGATGTCGTCCCCCACCCTCGTCACGAAGAAATCGTTGATCACGCCCGCCTTCATTCCCTCGCGTAGAACGTCCTCGCAAAGGGCCATCATCTTGGGGTGCGGCTTGGAATGCCCGACCACCGAGCCCACGTCGGCCTTAATAACTGATACTGTGACCTTGTTCGCCATGTGGCCATCCCTACCATTGAGCGCTCAAAGAATACAATAACCGTATAAAAAGACTTACTCGCCAGCCACTCCTGCTGGCGGATGCGTTCCGGTCGGGACTCTCAACCGACCGTGATCGCGCTGACCGGACAGGCGTCCGCGGCCGCGGCGGCGCAAGCCTTCTTGTCGTCCGGAACCTCGCCCTCGCACTCGCTTCCCTTCTTGTATGCGGGCTTCACGCACGACTTCCCTTCCGCGCCCTCTTCGAACACGTCGGGGCATTCGTCGTTGTAGCACAGTCCGCAAGCGGTGCATGCGTCCTGGTCGATCTTGACTTTGGCTGGCATGAGGAGTCGTATTGAAGCGATGAGTATTATAAGGTTGCCGGAATCCCTCACGATGACCGAGCCAGGAGAGCGCGGACCGAGGCTCAGCGTATAAATATGGAAGGGGCGTATCACCGGGCGAGGAAAGGGCGATGAACGGCACCGAATGGCGCGATTCGAAGAGCATCAATGCGAACGATTTCGAGAAGGAAGTCGTCGTCGAAGGTTGGGTTCAAGAGACCCGGGCGCTCGGCGGGATCGCGTTCGTCATCCTCCGCGACCGCCACGGCACGATCCAACTCGCGATCCCGAAGAAGAAGGTGACACCTGAGCTCTTTGCAGCGCTCACGTCTGTCTCGCGTGAGTCGGTCATCCGGGTCGTGGGCACGGTCAAGCAGAGCGCGCAGGCCAAGGCCGGTTTTGAGATTATCCCATCTCAGTGCGAGGTGCTTTCGGAGGCGCACTCGCCGCTTCCTATGGGCGTTGTCGACAAGGTCTCCGTCGAAATGGAGACGCGCTTCAACCAGCGCTTCATGGACCTGCGCAAGCCCGAGATCAGGGCCGTCTTCGAGCTGAAGTCGCTGGAACTGCAGCTCATCCATCAATACCTCGTCAAAAAGGGGTTCGTCGAGGTCTTCACGCCCAAGATCGTGAGCTCGGGGGCGGAGGGCGGAGCGACCCTGTTCAAGCTCGACTACTTTGGCCGGCCCGCCTACCTGGCACAAAGCCCACAGCTCTACAAACAGATGCTGATGTCGACCGGCCTGGACCGGGTATTTGAGATCGGCCCGGCGTTCCGAGCGGAGCCCTCGGACACGATCCGTCACGTCTCCGAGTTCAGCTCGTTCGATGCGGAGCTCGCCCACATCACCTCGATGCGGGACGTTCTGGACGTTCTCGAGGGATGCATGCAGTTCACTCTCGAAGGGATGGCGAAAGAGGGCGGCGAGCAGCTCGCGAAGCTCGGAACGAGCGTGAGCGTGCCTCGCTCTCCCTATCCCGTGCTCACCTACTCGGATGCGATCGACATGCTGGTTGGCGAAGGGTTCGAGATCAGGATGGGCGATGACCTCGGGACTGAGGGCGAGAAGCTCTTGGGCGACATCATGATCGCCAAGGGCAGCGACATGTACTGGATCGTCGAGTACCCGGAGGCGGCGAAGCCGTTCTACATCATGGAGAAGGACGACACACCGTTCTCGTTCTCCTTCGACCTAGATTATCGCGGGCAGGAGATCGCCTCCGGCGGGCAGAGGGAGCACCGATATCACGCTTTGGTCGAACGCATGAGGAAGAAGGACCTGGATCCGTCCTCGTTCGATTTCTACCTGAACGCTTTCGCGTTCGGCATGCCCCCGCACGGCGGATGGGGGCTGGGAGTGGAAAGGCTGCTTCAGAAGGCCCTCAACCTTCCGAACATACGTGAGACGATACTCTTCCCGCGCGACAGGAACCGCCTGACTCCTTGACGGAAGCATCAGTTCATGGCAAAGAATTGAAACCGTCGCACCGCTCTGGGGTTTCTAGATGCCCGACGATTCGGAGTACGAGGCCAGCCCCGTCGAGGATGCGGAGCTCCATCAGGAACCGGAGGAAGCCAACCGGATCTCCTTCTTCGTCTCCGGCGACCCGATCCCCAAGGGCAGCATGAAATCGTATTACGTCAAGAGCATGAAGCGCGTCGTGACCACGAACGCGAACCCCAATACGAGCACCTGGCAGCAGCGTATCGCATACGAGGCGCAGCGCGCGAACGAGAGCAGGCGCGTGGTGTTCTACAGTTGCGATTCGAACTGCGGGTACGAGGTCGAGACGGAGTTCCGGTTCGCCCGCCCCAAGAGCTTGCCGAAGAAGCACAAACTGAACACGAAGAGGCCCGACCTGGACAAGCTGATCAGGACGGTGCTCGATGGGCTCGCTTCTCAGATAATCTACGACGATTCGCAGGTCGTTTCGGTCAAGGCCTCCAAGCGATACGTCGTCGAGGGCGAGACCCCTGGCGTGCTGATCACCGTCAACCGCGTCTTCGATCACAGATAGTGTTACGGTGCCGCCGCGGGCAGTCTGCACTCATAGGGTTCATCATCTCTCGCGATCAGCTGACCCTCTTCTCTTCATCCTGCCATGACCGGAACGCGGCGCACCTGGACAGAAAGCGGTGGCTGGGTATTTCACGCTTCGCGAGCCTCGGGCGACAGATAGATATTGCACCGCCTTCGTAGTTGGCGTGGTAACATGCCAGCGGCCATCGTCCTGATAAATGCCGAAGTGGGCAAGGAATCGGAGATACTGGGCAGGGTGTGCAATCTGCCAGAGGTGAAGAAAGGATACCTCGTCTACGGCGTCTACGATGTTGCGGTGACAGTCAGCGCCGAGACGATGGAAGGGCTGGAGGGCGTCATCACCGAGAAAGTGAGGAAGGTCCCGGGGATCCGTTCCACGTTGACCCTCATCGTGAGTCGCGAGTGCAAATAGTCTATTAGGCGAAGAAACATGCCACCCGACACGATGGCTCAGCCAGGGATGGGGCAGGCACCGAAGCGCAAGGCGGAGTCACAGAACGTCTACGAGAAGGACGTGGACACGCTCATCCAAAGACTGATAGTCGGGGCGAGCGTCGTCGAAGAGGAGAAGATCCTGCAGCTGGCGCTGAGGCTTAAGGAACTGCGTGACAGGAACATGCTCAAGATCAATCACTCGATCCTCGAGCTTGTCGTCGCGAAGAATCTGATCTCGGCTGGCTACGACGTCAACCTCGAGCACACTCTTGAGAACGGACTGACATGCGACGTCTGCGCCCGCAAGGGATTGGGAACATACATTGTCGAGGTCGAGACCGGATATGTGCCTCCGTCGCACGCCCTCGACCCAGTAGACTACATCAAGGCGCGCATCGCCAGCAAGATCGCGCGCTACTCGGGCCTCTGCAACCGATTCGCCCTCGGTGCCCCCCCGCACTATGTAATGCCGATCCCGCGCATGCTGACCAAACCAGCGAGGTTCCGCACCTCGGACGAGGTCGCCCAGGTCAAGCGCTATTGCGACATGTACTACACGAATCCGCCGATAACCACCGAGGAGATCCTCAACGCCCACATCCACACGGTCCAAGTGATAGATGTCGACCGGCTTCTGATCCAAGAGATCGAGCCTGGGGCGTACATCGACCGCGCGGAACAGTGGTACTCCTGAACAGCGTTCGGCGGGCGAGGGCACGACGGACCAAGAGTTGATTAACGTTGGCAGGATTGACGAGCCGTCATGGCAGCCGCTGGCGATCCGCTATTGTTCCTTGCGACCATCGCGTTCGTGTCGCTCTCGGGCGTGATGGCGCCGGGCCCGATCTTCGCGACCACGATAACGAGGGGGTACCAGGACGGCAAGGCCGGACTCAAGATCGCCGTCGGGCACGCAGTCGTGGAGGTTCCCCTGATGGCGGGCATCTTCTACGGCCTCGACACGCTTCTGAAGAACGATAGCGTGTTCTTCGCAATCGGGCTGGTCGGGGGCGCGATATTGCTGTACATGGGCTACGACGTGATCCGAACCCGCGAGCGCCAGGTCGCGGCCGGAACGAAGGATGGCAGAAATTCGTTCGTTGCCGGCATCGTGATGACCGCGGCGAACCCCTACTTCATTCTCTGGTGGGCGACGGTGGGGGCGGCGCTGATCGCGGGGGCGGTGGCCTTCGGGCCGATCATGCTCCCCTTGTTCGCAGGCGTGCATCTGGCCTGCGATTTCGCTTGGTACGAAGGAGTCTCGTTCGCAGTGTTCCGCTCGAAGCGCGCCTTCGGGACCAAATGGCACAAATGGCTGTTCGTGGCCTCGGGCGCGATCATGCTCTTCTTCGGGCTGTACTTCCTTGCGAGCTCCATCGGAAGCGTGCTCTGAGCGCCACGGCGATTCATTTTAGAGTAAAAGGGGCATATCTGGCGAACGAGATGCCAAAGTCGTACAAGGACTACAAGATCTACTGTTGCTTCACCCTCAACAGGCTGGTCTCGGAGCTCGGCATTGACCTCTACCAAGAGGGACTGGAGGACAAGCTCGACGCCATCCTCGCGGCTAACGACCGGGGCATCTCGAAAGAGGAGATCAAGCACGAGATCCGCTCGAACCACTTCATGACGAACAAGGTGCTGGAGAAGCTGGTGGAGGATGGCCTGGTGACGATGGACCAGCATGATGGGCGCTACTACGTTCGAATCACCAAATCGGGGGTGCTCTACATCCGCAAATACAACGAGTTCTTCCTGTCGATCTATCGCGAGGAGATCAGCGAGCACTTCCAGTATCGCGGTATGCCTCACTGGGCGCGAGGGGCGGAGAAGTAGGCGACGTCGGCGATGAACGGAATGAACTCGTAGGTACCATCCTCATTCTCGATGAACAGCTCCAGCGAGGACGCGAACTTCGATCGGCGATGCGAGAAAACGATCGGAGCACTTGTGAGCTCCTCGTACGCCTCATCGCTAAGGTCCTGCCCCGCCTTCCTTGTCCAGAGGGCGATCACCCGCGAGGGCGGCATTTTCGTCGCATTGGCAACGTCTTGAGCGGACGCTTTCAGGGCGCGCAGATCCTCAGGGCGCGGGGGGCTACCGAAGACCTTGATGAAAAGCTGATACCCTGGATATCCGAAGCCGAGCGTTCTCCAAAGCGAGCTCGAGCTGGACGAGAGATATCCGTCGAAATTGTAGAATACTCCTGTCTCACCCTTGAGGATCGCCGGTGTCTGGTATTTCCTGGCAGCTATCGCGCCCTGCATGTTTGGATTCCTTTGCCGAAGGTACTCTAACAGGCGGAGGACAGCAGTGTCCCCTTTCGGTGCGTAGATAATCGGATCGTCGTTCCTGACCCTCTGGATCGCCGCATGCCTCAGCGAGTAGTAACGCATGAAGTCGTTCAAGTTGCGGAGCATCGCCAGAGCGAGGATGCCTATGACGAACAAGGCCATCAGCAGCAGGCTGACGAGGAACATGCCTCCCAGAGTGGCCAGGACGAGGGCGAAATCGATCAGGAGCCAAATGCCCATGAAGACGGTGGCATAGGTGACGAGCTTACGCACCCGGGGCACCTCCCTGTTCACCTCTTCAGCTAGGTCGAAGATCGCCGATATTGGGTTGTCGACCGCTCTAATGTCGCCTTGGCTCATTCCTTTCGAACTCGGATTTCCTTTATTTAAAGGAGGCAGGAAGATTCTTGAGTAACACTCCTTCGTGCCCGTACTAGTTCGTTCACTAGCATAGCTCGCATCTGAGGCGGATTCCTCATGAAGGCAACATACATCGGGATCATGGCGCTCGCGGTCGTCGCTGTCATGCTCACTGCAGCAATGGGCGGCGCCGTGAGCGCGGCGTCCGCGCCATCATCCGCGGACCGGATCAGGCTCGAGACCGGGCACACGAACGAGTGGAACGGGGGAGACTACGTCGCGATCAACATGACCGATGGGGTCAATTTCGCGTGGTTCGGGGTCATCTACGGAACCCAAGAGCATCCCGCCCCGATCACCCTGGTCAGCACGACGCTGAGGTATCTGGGGGGAGCGGAGGTCGTGGGGCCAAACGGCAACACCATAGCCAATCAGGTACCTATCCCTATTCTGACCGCATTCGGACAGTCGCTCTTCGCACTTCTAGAGTTCGACGACGTGGGCTACAATGTCCCTCTGCTTGGCAACTACGGCGCCGGCAATGGGCTGTTCGACTTCAGCGGCCCCAACCTTTGGTCCGGCGTTGGATCATCCGAACCCGTGTACAAGTACGTCGACCTCAATCGCTCCTGGACCCTGTCGCCGATAACAGAGCACGACAGCGGCGTCAACAAGTCGTTCGAATTCTCGCTCTACGCGCTCAACGTCACCTACGCGAAAGTCTGGGACCCGGTCGCGAAATCCTACCGCGCGGGAACGCCATCGGACGGCGTGGTGGAGAAGATCGAGTTCCGCTTCCACATAGATGCGACTCAGGAGACGGTCACCGCCGCGGTGCCTTTCTACCGGGTCACGGTGAACGATGGTCACGTGGTAGGCTCGGAGCAGATCGCCCCGCGCAACTTCACCGCCAACCACGTCGATTGCGGCATCAAGTACGATCATATCATCGAGGGTTGGGACCCGTATCCAGGGGCGGTCAGCCCGAGGCTGATGCTGGAGAACGTGGTCGCGTTCGGGGTCTTCATCCCCAAGGCGGTTGAAGAGTGGTACAACGCGCAGTTCGTGAACCAGCACATCCCCAACGCGGCGCACATCGACTATGTGACCGCGAACGGAAGCGCCGAGGTCGCCGACCAGGGCCAACTGCCGGCGAAGTCGATCAAGTTGCTGAGCAACACTCAGATCAGCTCAATGGACAACTGGGCCCGCGTCGGGAGCCTGACATGGGTCAGCAACGTGACGGTGGACGGCAAGAACGAGTCGATGTACTATCAGATCCAGGCCGGCGGGAAGGACATCCTGAAAGGGGAGAATGGTGGCAAGGTGCGAGCCCTGCTGATCCTCGGCGGGTTCATCTATCCAATGGGCACGAACATCACTCACGATCCCCAGTTCACGGGGGAAGCGTTCCAGCTCAATCTTAACGAAGGGCTGAAGGCGCTGTTCTTCGTCCTGATCGTAGGCGTGGTGTTCATCGCGGCGTGCATGATCACCGCCCTGTTCCTGATCCGTAGGCAGAACCGCAGGACGAACGAGAAGTTCGACTATCGCCCTCCACCCGGGTTCCGTTGAACCCTCTCAAACCCCTTCTTTCTTCTTTCCTCGTCAGTCGCCGCGGCCCACGGCCATCATCTTTTCCAGGGGTGCTCGGGCCCTCGAAATCACTTCGGACGGCAGCAGGATCTCGTGCTTGCCCTTGTCAAGCGCCGCCTCGACCGATTCCAGACGGATGCGCTTCATGTTTGGGCAGACCGCCCCCTCGAGCGCGTGGAAAACCTTACCAGACGTCTCCTTCTGCAGGCGGTGGAGCAGCTCTCTCTCGGTGACGATGATGAACTCCTTCGCGGGGTCCTCCTTGACGAACTTGATCATGCCCTCGGTGGATTTGACGGCGTCCGCCATGTCCAGCACCCCCGGGCGGCACTCTGGATGAGCCACGACCTTCGCCTCGGGATGTTGGGTCTTCGCTGCCTTGACCTGTTCGGGGCTTATCGAATCGTGGGTCGGGCAGAAACCCGGCCAGAAGACGAACCGCTTGTCAGGGACTGAGCGTTTCACCCACTTACCTAGGTTCTCGTCGGGGACGAAGATGATCTCCTCGGCGCTCAGCGATTTGACCACCTTGACCGCGTTGGCAGAGGTGCAGCAGATGTCCGATTCGGCCTTCACCGCTGCGCTCGTGTTGACGTAGCTGACCACGGCGGCGTTCGGGTGTTCGCGCTTCATCGCGAGTAGTCCGGGAACGTCGACCATCGCCGCCATCGGGCATTGCGCGTTCTCCTCCGGAAGGAGCACCTTCTTCCCCGGACTCAGCACTTTTGCGGACTCGGCCATGAAGTCCACGCCACAGAAGACGATCACGTCGGCGTTCGTCTTCGAGGCCTGCACCGACAGCCCGAGCGAATCCCCGACGAAGTCAGCGATGTCCTGGACCTCAGGCCGCTGATAGTTGTGAGCCAGTATTATCGCGTTCTTCTCGTTCCTGAGGGCGAGGATGCGTTCCTCAATGCGCATGGTCCAGCGAATCCAGGACGGCGTATTAATATTGTCTGCCGGGACTGAACCATTAGTCTAGAACTCGGCCATCTCACACGCTCGGTCCAGCGCGTCCAGCTCCTTCCGCATGAATGACCATCCCGATGCGCCGGCATTCGCCTCGAGCTGCTTCACGTTCTTCGCTCCGGGAATCACGAGCACCTGCGGCTCACGCAACAGCCAGGCGAGCGCTCCCTGAGCGACGTCCTTTCCGTGCGCTGCCGACGCCTGCTCCAGCGCCTTCAGGAGGGGCTGGGCGGCCTCCAGCCTCGAACGCCGGAAGTAGCGGTTCGATCGGCGGAGGCCCCCGACCTTGTCTCCCGGTTTGTACTTGCCTGTTAGCACGCCTTGTTCCAGCGGGCTCCAAGCGATGAGCGACACGCGCTCCTTTTGGCAGTATGACAACATCCCGTTTTCCTCTGGGACGCGATGAAGTAGGTTGTAGCGAACCTGATTGGAAGCGACGTCGGTTCGCGAGAGGTAGCTCCTCGCTTTATCGAGCGTGTCCACATCGAAGTTGCTCACCCCGATCTGGCCGATCTTGCCGTCGCGCACCAGCCGCTCGAGATCGCGCATCGTAGCGCGTAGCGAGAGCAGCGGGTTGCGGAAGTGGACCTGGTAGAGGTCGACGTATCTGATGCCCATCCGCTCCAGGCTCCTTATTGCATGCGAGTAGACGGTCGACGGTATGAGGTGGAGCGGCAGATACTTGGTAGCGATGACGAACTGGTCGCGCGGGACGATATCCCCGATGAGCCTCTCCGACTCACCCAGGCCATAGACCTCCGCCGTGTCGAGGAAGTTGATGCCCAGTTCCACCGCCCGATTCACCGTTTCCTCGATGTCCCTCCGGCCATACCCCTTGCCGTATTGCCAGTAGGTCGTCGATCCCCATGACCAAGTGCCGAGGCCGACCTCCGAGACCGACGGACCGTCCTTGCCCAGCGTTCTGTATTCCACGAGCGCAAGGACCGTATCGCCCGATATTTCAACCCGCGCACCACCAAACGCGTCGAATATTGACGAGGCGAAGACGAACTAGCAAAGTATATGACTGGACAACCGAATTGAATGAGAGCGGAGCATGAAATGAGGATAAAGAACAACCCCAACTACTGCAAGGGATGCAACATCTGCGTCCTCGTCTGCCCGATGAAGGTCTTCGGGGAAGGGGAGGAATTGAGCGAGCGGGGCTACGTTCCGCCGACCATCCTGTACCCCGAGAAGTGCCCCAACTTCAAGCGCAAGACGAAGAAGAACGCGGTCTGCGAGATGTGCATCCTGAGCTGTCCAGATCAGGCGCTTTCGCTCGAGGAGGAGGCGGAACCCTGAAGCTGCCGAAGGGGAGCTACTTCATGCAAGGGAACGATGCGTGCGTGGAGGCTTCCATCCACGCGGGGGCGAGGTTCTACGCCGGCTACCCGATCACACCATCGACGGAGATCGCGGAGGGCCTAGCGCTCAGACTGCCCGAGGAAGGGGGCGTCTTCATCCAGATGGAGGATGAGATTGCCTCGATGTCCGCGGTAATCGGCGCTTCTTGGGCTGGAGCGAAGGCAATGACGGCGACGTCTGGGCCTGGATTCTCGCTGATGCAGGAGAGCATCGGATACGCATCGATGACCGAGACACCTTGCGTCATCGTCAACGCGATGCGTGGCGGACCCTCGACAGGCCTTCCGACGATGGTCGGCCAGGGGGATGTGATGCAGGCACGCTACGGCTCCCACGGCGACTATCCTATCATCGCGCTCGCGCCCGCTTCAGTGCAGGACATGTTCGACCTTACCGTGAGGGCGTTCAACCTCTCCGAGAAGTACCGTGTGCCTACCATCCTCCTTTCCGACGCTGAGATCGGCCACATGCGCGGCAGGTTCTCCGTCGCTCAGAAGGTCGAAGTATACGACAGGATATTGCGCACCGACCGGGTGTGGCACGACGGGTTCGCGTATGACGAATCTCTGGTCCCGAAGTTCCCTGTTTTCGGGAAGGGCTCGAGGGTGCATGTGACGGGGCTCTCGCACGACATCGCCGGATACCCTCGAAGCGAGGTCGAAGTGCACGAGGACCTGGTGCGGAGGCTGCACGAGAAGCTCGCGATCCACCTCGAAGACATCTGCAAGATCGAGACCCTTCATCCGAACTCGAAGAAGATGATAGTCACATATGGATCGCCTTCGCTCGCAGCGAGAGAGTACGTCGCCGGACGAGAGGGCGTTGGTCTGATCGTCTTGAAGACCATCTGGCCGTTCCCTGAGGACCTCCTCAGGACCGCGATCGAGGGTTCAAAGCAGGTCATGGTCGTCGAACTGAACCTCGGACAGGTGTTCCACGAAGTGGAACGCGTTGCGGGCTGCATGGGCTGCACGAACGTCACCCTCCTTTCGAAGGTGGGAGGGGAGGTGACCGCCCCGAGCGAGATCGAGGCGGCTTTCGGAGGCGCGTCCTGATGGAGTTCTTCGACCTCTTTCGCGAGGACCGCTGGCCGCATATGTTCTGCCCAGGCTGCGGGATCGGCACGGTGATGAACTGTTTCCACCGTGCCTTCTCCAACGTCGGCATGGACCAGGACAAGACCGTGTTCGTCTCGGGGATCGGCTGCAGCTCCCGGATCGTTGGATACGTCCGCGCGGATTCGATCCACACCACCCACGGACGTGCCCTTGCGGTCGCCACGGGGATCAAGTTGGCGAATCCAGACCTGAACGTTATCGTATTCTCGGGGGATGGCGACATCGGCGCGATCGGGGGCAATCACTTCATCAACGCGGCCAGGCGCAACGTTGACATGTCCGTCTTCTGCATCAACAACTTCATTTACGGCATGACCGGCGGCCAGGTGTCGACGACCACTCCCTATAAATCCTTCAGCACTACCACGCCTTACGGCAACAAGGAGGTCCCCTTCGACCTTTCGGAGCTCGCGGTGACCGCCGGAGCGAACTACGTGGCTAGGTGGACGGTGCGCAACGTCAAGGAACTCATGGCATCGATGGAGAAGGCGATGCAAAAGAAGGGCTTCTCCTTCGTCGAGATCGCTTCGCCCTGCCCGACGTCCTTCGGGCGCAAGAACAGGATGGCCGAGCCCAGGCAGATGTTCGAATGGTTGAAGATCGTGAGCGTGAAGCGCGAGAAGAGCGTCGCCTGGGGCCTGGACCAGCTCGACCTGAACGTCGGGGGCCAGATCTCGGTCGGCGAGTTCATCGAGAGGAACCGCGCGCCGTACGGCGTGATTGCCTAGGTTCAAGTTGCGAGACTGCGCGCGAAAGGATTATGGTCAGAGAACTGGAATAGGCCGGTTCGCTAGCGGATGGTAAGATGAAGTACTCACAGGGGAAACAAGGGAGGGTCTTCGTTCTGCAGCTTGAGAACGGGGAGATCATCCACGAGAGCATCGAAGAGTTCGCCGCCGATCGACGAATCACTTCTGCCGTCGTCTGGGCGGTCGGAGCGGCGGACGACGGAAGCAAGCTGGTTGTCGGGCCTTCAGACCCACGCTCCACGCCCGTCAAGCCTCTCGAGACGCTCCTCTCCGGGGTGCACGAGATAGCGGCAGTGGGAACGATATTCCCGAATGAGCAGGGCCGACCAATCCTTCACATGCATGCCACCTGCGGACGCAAGGAAGAGGCGAGGACTGGATGCATCCGTCGCGGAGTGAAGGTCTGGAAGATGCTCGAGGTCGTGATCTTCGAGATGATCGATGTGCAGGCGCGCAGGGAGCTCGACCCAGTGACGGGATTCCAGATGCTCAACCCGAGACGGCCGACGATGACCGACCTCTCGACGATACGCTGAGCCGTCAACGATCCGGATCAGGGAAGCGCATCACAATTGTCGCCCCCGATGGCAAGGAGTCCTCGACCGACACCCCACCGCCGTAGCGCTCCATCGTCTTCTTGACCAGGAATAGGCCTATGCCAGAGCCAGCCGTCTGCCCGTAGCTGAAGCCCTCATCGAAGAGCTTCGGCTTGATCGAGTCGGGGATTCCGGATCCGTTGTCGCTCAGCCTCAAGACGATCTCGCCTTGGGTCCGCGCGATCGCCGCCTTGATCTCCGTCGCCTTTCCATGGATCGCCGCGTTGCGAACCACGTTGTCGATCGCCGAGCTGAGCGCGTCATCCGCAAGGACCGTCGCGTGGCCGTCAACGGTGTGGTCGATCATGTGCCCGCGGCAGGCCTTCTCGACCGTCGCGTGGAGATCCGTGCGCCTCAGGTCCCCGCCGGCAAGCGCCATCTGCTCGAGCTCCTTCATGCGCCGCACCAGCTCGATCGAGCGATTCACCGCCTTCATGGCGTTCGTGAGGTACCGTTCCTGCTTGGTGCGCTCGTACATGTCCAGCGAGCCAGAAAGGATGGACATCTCGTTCATCGTGTCGTGGCGGAGGATCCCGTTGATCAGTCCCAAAGCCTCGTTTAGATGAGACATCCGCTGCTCCATCCGTTTGCGCTCGGTGACGTTCGATGCCACCGCGACCAAGCCGAGCCCGCCATCCGATCCAGGCATGGGCTCTGCGGAGAGGCTAATGATCATCTTCGACCCGTCAGGAAGGTTGCGCTTGATTTCGACTTCATGGAGGGGCTCCCGCGCCATCATCTTCGCGTTCAGCTCCCCCATGTCCCTCCGGTCGAAGTCCAATGAGGCCAAGGTTGGTGTGCGCTCGGTCGGGTCCCAACCGAAGAGCTTCTGGGCGGCGGGATTCCATGAGGTGATGCTGCCGTCCCGCTCCAGCACAAGGATGGCGGTCGGCGAGGCGTCGATCATCCCCTTCAGCTTCCTTTCCTCCTTCACGGACTCCACCTCCGAGCGTTCATGCTTGGATGTGTCGGAGATGAGGGCGTAGCCCATTGTCTTGCCCCTTACTCGTAGCGTCCCCGAGAAGACCTCGACCTCGATCACCTCCCCGTTCGCTTTCTTAATCGTCACCCCTGGCTTTGCACCCCCGGTACCGATGAGGCTCGAGAGCGTCTGCGAATGGCTGCCGTCGAGCCCGAGCAGGAGGTCCTGAACCCTTTTCCTCAGCAACTCCTCCTTGGAATACTTGAAGAGAGCGCAGGCGGCCGTGTTGCCGTCCTCGAGCAGCCCGCTCTTGATGTCCACCAGGATCATCGCTTCCGCGTTGTCGTGGAAGAGCTTCTCGTACATCTCCTCCGACTCGCGCAACGACTCCATCGCCCGTCGCTGCGCCACTGAGCGCTGGAGCATGTTCTTGAGCTCGGTGAACTGAGCGCGCGGGTCTCCTCCCTTCTGGAGGTAGAAATCGGCACCGTTGTTGAGGGCGTCGATGGCCACGTCCTCCCGCCCTTTGCCGGTGAAGAGTATGAAGGGCGTGTCGCGGCCCTGGTTCCTGATGGTCTTCAGGAACTGGATGCCGTCGACGTTGGGCATCTGATAGTCGCAAATGACCGCGTCGAACGTCTGGGTCTCCAGACGCACCAGCGCTTCGAGCGGCGAGGTCGCGGTCTCGACCTGGATCTCTCCCTCGTGCTCCAGGAATGCCTTCGCGATCTCGAGGAGTGCAGGGTCATCATCGATGTAGAAGGCAATGATCGGCATGTTCCGCGGGGGCGGACATTGCTCAGCCCCCCGATATTACTTGCCGTCTCGCTCTGGACTGGAGAGAGCATGCGAAGGCGGTTCGGGAGGGATTATTAGTTGAGGACCGTATCAGACAAAAGGGGGACGGCGTGAAGGCGACAGTCAGGTTCGCGGGCATGGGCGGGCAGGGCATCATCTTCGCGGGAATAGTGCTTGCGAGAGCGGCTGCCCTGTATGAATCGAGGAACCGTCCGATGTTCGCCGTCCAGACGCAGTCGTACGGTCCGGCGGCTCGAGGAGAGTCTTCGAAGTGCGACGTGGTGCTTTCGGAGGAGGAGTCGTTCTACCCCTTCGTCGACCGTCCCGACTTCCTGGTGGTGATGTCCCAGCCCGCCTACGAGAGGTTCATCGATCAGACCCATTCCGGTACCGTTGTGATCCTCGAGAAGGAGTCGGTGGAAGGACGACCGGACCTGACCTATTACGACGTCCCGGCGATCGCCAAGGCAAGGGAGCTGGAGGAGCGCGGACCTCCGAACATGATCATGCTCGGAGCCTTGGTGGGCATCACGGACCTCGTCAGCCAGGATTCGGCGATCGATGCCATTGAAGACGTTAGCCCGGTGGATGCCGTGGACGGGAACATGGAGGCTTTCAGAGAAGGCGTGCGTTTGGGTCGCTCGATGGTGTATCATGAGTAAGCAGAGCAAGGTCTATGACCCCTCCATCGTGTACCTGTGAGGGTGCTGCATTGGACCTTGATTCCATCGCCCGGTCGGGCAGGAAGACGCTCTCCGAGGCCGAAGCCAAGACATTGCTAAGGGAGCACGGGGTCAAGACCACTGCGTTCGTCATTCCTGAGCGCGAAGAGCTCCAGAGCCTGAACATAGAATTCCCTGTCGCTGTCAAAGTGTGCTCTCCCGATGTGATGCACAAGTCGGACAAGGGCGGCGTCTTTCTTGATGTCAGGAATCGAGATGAGCTGCGGCTTCGCTACGATGAGATCCTAGGAAGATTCCCAGGAAGTAAGGTCCTCGTCGAGCCCATGGCGAGAAAGGGTTTCGAGGCGATCGTTGGCCTTGTTCGTGACAAAGGATTCGGGCTTTGCATACTGTTCGGCAGCGGAGGCGTGCTTGCGAACCTCATTCAGGACGCGTCCTTCCGCAAGCTCCCCGTCACCGCGGAGGATGCCGCGGAGATGATCTCCGAGACAAAGGCGAAGGCGGTGTTCGAGGGGTTCCGCGACCTCAAGGCCGACCTCAGCTCTACCACCAGGATGTTGCTGGCGGTCTCAGAGATGGGAACGCGACTGGGCGACAAGATCGACCAGATGGACCTTAACCCGGTGATACTAAGAGCGGATGGATACGAGGTTGTGGATGCCAAGGTCATCCTACTCTGAGGTGCAAGGATGAACAGCAAGCGCGAAGAGCGAGCGGCCAAATACTTCAACTGCACGATGCGCGAAAGGGCGGTCTTCGAGGCCGGCATCAAACTCGGTACGATCTACCATCAATTCGTCGGCACGCCGCTCTGCGCCGCAAACGTCGACATCCTGGAACGAGCGATAGAAGATGGTGTCAAGGTGCAACCGTTCGTGGAGGATGTGAAGGTAAGAATCGATCGGCGAGCGCTCCGCAAGAAGAAGGACGCCTATGATTACCAGACGCTCACCGGTCCGATGATGAACGTTGCCCTGAAGATCAGGGTGGAAGGCGTTCGCGTGACGGCGGAGATGCGATTCATCGAGGAGCTAAACTATCCTCTGATGTACGTGAGCGAGGTGTTCGAGCAGTAGGGACCGCTGAGGTCGACGAATATTACGGAATCTGATATAATCTGCCTCTCGCTGCTCGCGTCGCATCTTCTCTATCCAGTAGGTCGGGCGGAACGGAAAAAGGTAGTTAAGCTAGAATGGCCATACCGGTAGTCCGTCAGCTTGTAAGTGGAGTTGGGGCAGCGCGCGTGCTCCACGGTGAATTGGATGAACAACATCAAAATTGGCATCACAGGGCTCCCTGGGGCTGGAAAGACGCATGCCCTGATCAAGGTCATCGAGATGCTCGAAACCGAGGGTGTGAAGGTCGGCGGGATGATCACCGAACCGATCGTTGAGGACAGCCGGCGCACTGGTTTCTACGTCATGGATTGGCGCACCAAGCAGAAGTCGGTGCTCGCGCACACCGACATCCAGAGCAAGTTCATGGTGGGCAAGTTCGGTGTCGACCTCACGATCCTCGAGACCGTGGGAGTGGGGGCGTTGATGAAGGCCTGCGAGGAATCCGACGTCATCGTCATCGATGAAGTCGGGAAGATGGAGGTCGAGAGCGAGAAGTTCGTGAGCGCGGTCAAGGCGGCCCTCGACGTCGAGAAGCCGATGCTCCTTACCCTCCACAAGAAGTCGAGGAACCCTCTTCTCCAGGACATCAGAAGGAGAGATGACGTGAGGATCCTCGAGGTCACGCCCATCAATCGGAACTTGCTGCCCTACAAGATCATGAAACTCATGAAGGGCGAGCTGCTCTGATGCCCCTCGCCGATTCCGTCGAGGTCAGGGAGGGCTCGACCCGCCTCCTGGTGCCAAGGGCACATTCTCAGAAGGGACCAGGAAAAAGGGTGGGCACGGTATTCTTCAATTCTCAGATGGGGTTCAACCGGGATGTGTCGGTGATGCTCGTTCGGGCGATCGCCGAGGACGGGCAGAAGTTCCTGGACGCGATGGCAGCAACGGGAGCAAGGGGAGTAAGGGTCGCGAACGAAGCGGGCAGGAAGTTGACCGTGGTGCTCAACGACAAGGACGCGCGCGCCCTCGATTTCATGAACGCGAACATCGAGCTCAACAATCTGAATGACTGCACTGCCGTCAACCAGGACTTGCGGTGCCACTTGGCCTCGAGCGTCTACGATTGGATCGACCTCGACCCATTCGGCAGCCCAGTGTATTTCGTGCAGGCGGCGCTGCAGGGGCTCAAGCGCAACGGGGTCCTCGCGATAACGGCCACCGATACCGCTCCTCTGGCAGGCACGCACGCCAAGAAGTGCATGCGAAGGTACATGGCAAGGCCTCTGCGGTCGCCGATCGGCCACGAGGTCGGCCTGCGCATCCTGATCGGGTACACAGCCAGAGAGGCGGCGCAGCTCGACATGGGCGTGCATCCACTGCTGTGCTTCTACGCCGACCACTATTTCAGGTGCTTCCTCCGGGTAAGGACGACCGCGGCAGCGGCAGACGCTTCGCTTTCGCAACTGGGATACCTTGACTACGACGCCGAAACGCACGAGCGGGCCTTCTCTTTCGCCAGCGGCAGGTATGGGCCGATGTGGGGAGGGCCGATCGCCGACGATGACGTTCTCACCAGAATGGAAGCGACGGCCGGCCTGCAGCACACCGCCAGGTGCCAGAAGTACCTGGACTGGTGGAGACAAGAGGTCAAGGTCCCGTTCTTCTACGAGAACAACGAGGTGGCCTCACTTCTCAAGCTCTCACCTCCTGTCCTCGACCGCATCGTGAGCGAGCTGGCCCAATATGGAAAGGCGAGCAGAACGCACTACTCACCGACGGGGTTCAGGACCGACCTCCCGTTCGAGGAAGTACTTCGAATCTACCGCAGTCTGGCCTGACCCTAGACCCAATTCTTTATCTAACGAATGTCCGATTTGCAGCGCGGTGAGCGCTTGGGGTCTCTGGCGGTAGTGGGCACCCAATGGGGCGATGAGGGCAAGGGCAAGATCACTGACTATCTCGCGCAGGACGCCGACCTCGTCGTTCGATTCCAGGGAGGGGCCAATGCCGGACATACGATCGAGATCGAGAAGGAGGTCTTCGCCCTCCATCTCCTGCCCTCTGGAATCCTGAGCCCCGGGATCATAAACGTCATTGGGAACGGCGTGGTCCTAGACCTCGAGGAGCTGGAGAAGGAGATCGCCGTTGTCAAGTCGAGCGGCCGGTCGGTCGACGGGCTACGCATCTCGGACCGTGCGAACGTGGTGATGAAGTACCACCGAGCTCTCGATGGGCTCGAGGAGAGAGCGCGAGGATCGAAGAGCGTCGGGACCACCAAGCGCGGAATCGGTCCCTGCTACTCGGACAAGATGGCCAGGAGAGGGATCCGGGTCTGCGACCTGCTCGAACCCGAAGCTCTCAAGGAAAAGCTCGATATCATCTACCCGATCGAGACGAAGATCGCAGCCAGCCTCGGCGGCGAGGCATTGCCGCCGAAAGAGGAACTGTTCCGATCGCTTGTGGATTATGGACAGAAGTTCGCTCCCTACGTGTGCGACGCGTCGGTTCTCGTCAACGACGCGATCAAGAAGGGCAAGAAGGTGCTCTTCGAGGGCGCCCAGGGAACTATGCTCGACGTCGACCATGGCACCTATCCGTTCGTAACATCTTCGAGCTGCGTGAGCGGGGGGATCTGCACTGGCGTGGGCGTGGGGCCTTCCGCCGTCGGTGAGGTCGTGGGAGTGGTCAAGGCATACACCACCAGGGTCGGCGAGGGACCGTTCCCTACGGAACTGGTGGGCGAGGTCGGCAGGTACCTGCTCACGAAGGGAGGGGAGTACGGAGCGACTACCGGGAGGGCAAGGAGGTGCGGCTGGTTGGACCTCGTGGTATTGAGGCACGCCGTCCGCTTGAGCGGCATCACCTCGCTCGCGATTACCAAGTTGGACGTCCTGAACGGAATGAGGACGGTGAAGGTCGCGACCGCGTACAAGATCGACGGCAATGAAATGAAGGACTTCCCAGCCAGCCTTCATCGCCTCGCGAGAGCCGAGCCGATATACGAGGAGCTCGAAGGATGGGAGGACTGGCCGGAGGGACACTCAGGAGAGGTGGCGAGAAGGGGGTACGAAGCCCTCCCAAGGCGCATGCGCTCCTATCTGGACTTCGTGTCCCGAAACCTTGAGGTGCCGATCGGGATCATCGGCATCGGCAAGGAAAGGAATGAAACGATCGACATCAGAGACAGAAATGCGCACTGATGATCGGGGATGTCACTGATCCAGCATCATCCTGGCAATTTCCGCTGGCGCAGCCGTGAATAGGGCTGGATCGGCGCTGGGCACTACACCTTCCATCATGTTCTTCTCTTCGACGCGGTGTTGCAGGCTCCTGCCGAGAGTTTTCGCCCCAACAACCTCAAAGTCGAGCCTGGACGACAGCAGCATCTCGAGCTTCTCTCTGCCCACCTTCGTGCCCAGGCCGCCATTCAGGTACGCCCTTGTCGCCCTCGAATCCGTCCTCGGAACGATCTGAACCTGGCGCTCTGACAGGATGGTGCTTAGCAGCACCGCCTCTGATCCGGGAACTGGATTCGCGTCGCCCTCAAAAGCGTGATGCAGGTCCGAGATATCGTCGGCCACCTGAAGCACCCTCCCGAGAGCGTGCCCGTAAATGGCCATCGCCTCGACGAGATCAGAATCGGCGCCGCCAGCGAGCGCCCCGAAACGCAACGCTAGGCTGAAGAGCGCCCCGGTCTTCTGACCGACGATCCTATCATAAAGATCCTGGGTCTGAATGGCCGGCGTCGCCTCGAGCAAAACACCCTCGACCATGCGTCCGTGCGCGTCAGCCAGCAGCGCCGAGTAGGAGGCCCCGTGCCTCGAAGCGATGGCGTACGGAAGGGAGACTATTCCCACCATCCTGAGCAGCGCCTTCTTCTCCCCGTCGGTCACGTGCAGGGCCGGTCCACCCCTTCTAGCCAGGTCCTCGTCTAGAATGTCATCGAGTATCAGACTTGCACTGTGGGCGATCTCGATCGCTGTGGCCAGGTCGAGAGCGACCTCCCTGCCGTTCGGCGGCGAGAGCGCATCGAAGGCCAGAAGGGTCATGCCCCCTCTGATTCGCTTGCCGGCGATGAGGAGAGCAGCCACCTCCTGTCCCTCTCCCGCCTTGCCTATGGTGGCGAGGTTGGCTGACACTCGCTCATCGATTCGGGGGGCAAACAGGCGGACATACGCTTCGAAAGGTCCACGCTCTGGCCTGGTTCCCGGTCCCGATGTACCGAGGACATCACTTTCGCTCGTTGTAGATGGAAGCGCTATCTCTCACACCCCCATCAAAGCGAAGAAGACCGCCAAGACGGCGGCGTATACGATCGAAGTGTAGAGCTGACCGAGGCGGAGGGGCCCCGCCGCCGCCTCCGGGTCCATGACCTTTCCAGCCAGGAAGTCGAGGCGTAGTCGGTCGACCCTATGGCCATACCAGATGAGCACCCCGAAGAATATCCCCGCGAGACTCGCGAAGATGATCGTCGGGCCAGGTCCGATCTGGTCGAAAAGCAGTACAGACGCCAGAACCGCGGCGAACAAGCCGATTGATGGGTAATAGGTACACCAATGCAGCCGCGGGAATGCGACAATGGAGGTCCGCTTGTCGTTCTTCCTGTCGGTTGGGAAGTCCATGCTCATCATGCTCAGGAAGAACGAGGACGCCGCGAACCCGAAAACGATTCCAACGAGTAGCGATATCGCCGAGAGCTCACCTGAACCGATGTACGAAATCACGAGCACCGTGAGCGTGTTGATCGGCACACCCAGATAGAGCTCGGTGAAAGGGCGGTACGCCAACCTGAGCCGAGAACTGTTGTAGCCGAGAAGGGCCCCTACGCCGTAGCTCGCGGGCAATACCAGTAGCGGCTGTTCGACGATGAGGATGGCCAGGATGGCGAAGATCACAAGGATGAAGCAGGCGCTGAGCCAAGCGGTCTCTTTGATCGATATCCGTCCATCCACGATCGGCTTGATGCGGCCAGTGTCTCCGATCGGCGCCTGTCGATCCAGGTCGTAGTCTATGATGTCATTGAGGGGGTGGGCAACCCACTGGATCAGAATGACGGCGGCGATTGCGAGCATCATCTCCAACGGTGCGATGATTCTCCCTCGCGAGAGGTAGAGGGCCAATCCTGTTCCGACCGCTGCGCCAGAGATGCTCCATCCGGCCAATGGCTTGATGCGCGCGAAGTCAAAGATCACCCTCGGCTGCATCTCACCGACCTCCACGCGAAACCCCGGGTCGGCGTCAGATATGGACCCAGACGATCACCCCCGCCATCGAATAGATCACCACTAAGTGGATTGCGAGCAGACTCCACATCAGGTGATGATCCTCTGTCTTGGTGCGCTCGTAGAGCTCGAGCATGATGTATCCTAGCAAGGTGCCCACCGCGAGGAGAAGAAGTGGAATGACTGGATCGGAGACCGCAGATCCTGTAGCGGCCGATTGGGCGAGGTAGGCGACCGGCGGAATCGCTCCGTAGCCGAGCGCACCAAAAGCGACTTCATGGAACTTCCAGACCTCGAGCCCATAAAGGCTGCAGAAGAAGACGCCAGCAATGACGCCCAAGAATGGCAGCAGGGTCGAGTAGTAGAGTGAAGCGGTCAGGCCGACGAGTACTGCGGCGGCGAACATCGTCGTGGCGAGAGCGGCGAGAGCGCGATCACTGAAAACGGTGCGCCACGGTTTTCCTACCCTGACCATGTCATCGAGCATGTGCTCCCCGTAGAGGAGCAGGCCGACCACGAGCAGGGAGAGCCCGAGCACCAACGGATCGAAGGTCGAAGAGGAAAAGGCTCCGAATACCACGACCGATAGGAACGCGAGCATGAAGGGCACGTGAACGAGCGTCGCCAGTGACCCGACCACCGATCGATTGTGAACGAGGTGGACGTACCAACCGAGTTCCCTTCCCTCCACTGGAACGCGATGCTTGACCCGGACCGCCGTAGCCGTATCCATCAGGACCGACCTCGGCTCGTATCGATCGCCCTCTTGAACAACTGCAATGCCTGGACCGGGCCCAACTCTATCCCAACCCGCTTGCTGTGGGAGGTGAAGACCCTCACGTCGCGGAGAGGCGGCACCCTTCCCTTGACCATCTTTTCGAGCGCCTCCCGCTCCCGCCGCATCCAATCGTACTTCTTCAGGACCGAGCTCTCGTACCTTCTCAGATCGTCCCAGTGATCGATAAGTAGCTCTGCGCATTGCATAGCGTACAGGTTGCCGTCCGCGCCGAGAGGGCCAACACTGCCGATGCTCTCGCCCACTCCGACGACCTTGCCATTCGTGAAGGGACGGGAATAGAACGGGGATGATAGGCGGACCCTGGAGCGGCACTTGCAACGCGGCTTGTACGCCGCCTGGGCCTCGCCCATCGTCGCCAGGGGCCGATACGAATCCATGTCCGCCGCGAGGTTTCCGAAGCCCATGTGGAATTCGCCGTCGCCGAGCGGAAAGCACCATTCGTAGCCGAGTCCGGTCGTCTTGAACCAGAGGCCGAGGTCGGCCTCGCTCCTGACACGATACTGCACGCAGTCCGCGATCAGCTCCGGTCCGATCGCCGGACCGAGATAAGCTCGTTCCACTCCGGTGGCGTCGACCACCCTTTCGAATGCGTCCAGAGGTATCGGACCAAGGTGAACTTCGGCATCTTGCACAAGGTCGTGGATCAGTCGAGGCTTGTCGATTATCGTCATGTCCGCCTTCAGCCTGACACCATCGATGACGATGTTGTCGCGGAAGGCGATCCTGTATTCATCGGGTTCGAGGAATTTCGAGGCCAGGCGTTGGTATTCCTTGTACGGCGCCACCCCCCATGCGCACGGTTTTTGGCCACATTGGTTCGTGGGGCGAACGTCGAACAGCTCGACGTCGGAGAAACCTGCGGTCATGAGCGATCGATAGAGATAGGAGCCCGCGACCCCCGCCCCAGCTATGGCAACCCTCAGCGCTTATCCGCTCCCCGAGAACGTCCCGCGAGTCTAACATTCCACCCGCCCGGTTAAGAGCCTTTGGAGCGGCAGGGCCACGTCAAGGCAGCTTGGCGATGTCGTAACCCTTCTCACCGATGGGCTTGGTCGCGTCGATCCCTACCTTTGAGGTGGTCCCTTTCGCGCTGGGGTCGAGGGAAGAGCCGGCGGCGTTGTTGACGACCAGCAGGCCTCTGCTCGCCTGGAACCTGGTAGCGATCGCCCACTCCACTTGGCGGTCATCATAGATATCAACGTCCTCGTCGACGACCACGACCCTCTTCATCGAGGGATGGCCCGTGAAAGCGGCCATGATCGCGTTCATTCCGTCCCCTTCCTTGTTCTTCGTGATCGAGACGACACCATGAAGCCAGCAGCATCCGCCCTCGGTGAGCCGCACCCCGTGTACATGGGGCACCACCTGGCCCACGGAACGGTAGATCATCGGTTCGCGCGGAAGGCCCATCAGCAGGTAATGCTCGAGACCGCCCGGCAGGACGATGTGAAAGACCGGATCGCGACGCGCGTAGACCCTGTCGATCTCGACCACCGGTTGGGTCCTGACGTCGTCGTAAGTTCCAGTGATGTCTACGAACGGCCCCTCGTCGACCGTCGCCTTCGTGATGCGACCCTCGAACACGTATTCTGCGTGCGCGGGAACGAGCAGTCCACCCCGGGTCCTCGCTACCTCCAGCGGCTGGCCGGCGCATTGCTGCATGATCGATGAAGCGATCTCGAGCTCGTCCTGAGAGTAGTCGGTCGAGGTGGCGGCCGCTAGAAGGACAGCGGCTTCCACTCCAACGCAGAATGCGACCGGCAGGTCCTTGCCCTTAGCGATCGAAGAGCGGTACATCGTGTAGAGGTGCCTAGGGACCAATCGAATAGCGAACCGGTGCGAATCGAGGAGCATCAGACGATGGAACGAGACGTTGCGCTTGCCCTCGAACTGTGAGACGGCGACCGCCGAGGTCACGTACCTTCCACCGTCTCGAGGATAGAACTTGGGGATCGGAAGGGTGGTGAGGTCGAACTTCTCCTTGACGTCGTCGAAGAACTCTGGGTTCTTTATCTCCACCGAGGACGATGGATGGGTGATCGCCTGCAGTAACTTTGCCGGCAGCTCCTCCCGCTCGACCCCGAGGGCGGCGCTCATCCGCTCCCGCGTGGAGAAAAGGTTGCCGACGGCCTTCTGCCCGGCAAGGCTATTGAAACGCACCGGGCGTTCCGGGTTCTCAAGGAGCTTGCGGGTGACCTCGTATTCCAGGGCCACCTCTTCTTGCACGACCACCGCGTCCTTGAGGCTGGATAGGATGCCGCGCAGCGACATGGTTCGGTAATCGGCGCCTTTGATATAATATTCTCCACCAGCGAAAATCTGATAGGCGTGCACGCGATGCGACGGACATGGACGACTGGATGCTGCTCGGGCTCGTCGCGGGTCTGCTAACGACGATCGGATTTGTGCCGCAACTCATCCGTGGATACCGGACGAAGCGCATGGGCGACGTATCCCTGGCGATGCCGGTCGTCCTCTCATTAGGGATGTTCCTCTGGTTGATGTATGGGCTAATGAAGAACGATGCTCCGATCATCATCTGGAACGCGATTGCGTTGATGTTGAACCTCGCCATCGTGCTCCTAAAGATCAGGTACGCCGCCTCCAAGACAGCCTAGACCCAGCCACGCCTTCTGATTTCACCTCGGGAAAGGTAAAATAAGGCGGCTTCGCAATCGCGGCCCGATGGCGAACGACGAAATCGAGAGCGTGGTCAGGAAGTACGCGCTCCAGAACGCGGTCCTCTACGGCGGCAGGGCCAATCCGAAAGCCGTTTCCGGGAAGGTCCTGGCCGAGGAACCGGCGCTCCGTCCGCGAGCAAAGGAGATCATTCCGATCATAGATGCGGTCGTCAAAGCGGTCAACCAGATGTCCCCGGAAGAGCAACGGAGGACGCTGGAAGGGATCGACGCCTCGCTACTCAAGAAGGAGACCAAGGAGCGAGTCCACGCGCTCCCCGACCTGCCCGATGTGGTGAAGGGCAAGGTGGTCATGCGTTTCGCACCCGGACCTTCTGGCCCGCTTCACCTGGGGCACACGCGCGTCGCGATCCTCAACGACGAGTACTGCCGGCGCTACGACGGTTGCTTCATCAATCGCGTGGAAGACACCAATCCAGACAGGATTGATCCAGACGCGTACGACATGATCCCCGAGGACCTGGAGTGGCTCGGCGTGAGGGTCAACCAGACCGTCATCCAGAGCGAACGCTTCGAGATCTACTACGATATCGCGCGCCAGCTCATTGAGATGGGGCACGCGTACGTGTGCACCTGTCCAGTGGACGATTGGCGGGCGCTGAAAGAGGAGATGAGACCTTGCCCGCACCGCGACCTTCCACCGAGCCAGCAAATGGGAATGTGGGAGAAGATGCTCGCGGGAGACTTTGAAGAGGAGAAGGCTGTGCTGGTCGTGAAGACCGACCTGCATCACCCGAACCCGGCGATCCGCGATTTCGTCGGCCTGCGCATCGTTACCTCGACCCCCCATCCTCGCACTGGAACGAGGTACTGCGTCTATCCGATGATGAACTTCAGCGTGGCGGTCGACGACCACCTGCTCGGGCTCACGCACGTCATCCGCGGAAAGGACCACCTCAACAACACCCACCGCCAGGAGTACATATTCAACTACTTCGGCTGGAAGCGTCCCTGGTACCACCACTACGGGCTCGTTTCGATACCGGAGACGATCCTGAAGACGTCAACCGTAGGCAAGGGTATTAAGGCCGGGGAGTACACCGGCTGGGACGACGTACGCCTCGGGACCGTGCGCGCGATGGCCAAGCGGGGGATCCAAGCGGATGCGATCCGCGCGTACTGGATCGACTGCGGCATAAAAGAGGTCGACGTCGAGTTCACTTGGGACACGCTCTACGCTTACAATCGGGACCGCGTGGACAAGCTCGCCGACCGCTACTTCTTCGTATGGGATCCCGCGCCGCTGGACATCCACGGCATCAACCGGCTCGAGTCCTACGCCCCGCTGCAACCCGATTTCCCCGAACGCGGGGTCAGGAAGTGCGTACTTGAAGGCGACCCCATCCGGATTCACGTTGTGAGGGACGACCTGAAGCTTTTCGAGGAGAGGGGCAGGATCCGCTTGAAGGACCTATGCAACCTCGAGATGCGCGATGGCAGGGCGACATACGTCGGCAACGATCTGGCCGTGCTGAAGGATGGGGTCAAGATCATTCACTGGACGCCATCGGGGTCAAGTTCGTGCCAAGTGTTAATGCCCGATGGGACGAAGCGAGTAGGACTGGTCGAACCCTTTGTCAATCCTGAGGAGGAAAAAGTCATCCAGTTTGAGCGCTTCGGATTCGTGCGCGTCGAGCGTTCCAAGCCCGACGTGCTGGCATATTTCGCTCACCAGTGATCAGAGCGCATGGAAGAGGAAGTGCGCAACCCCTCCGAGAGCGAACGCGAGCACGACCGATGCGGTCACAACCTTCAGCGCGTCCTTGAGGCCGAACTCCCTGGTCATTGCCGCGAACGCCGCCAGGCAAGGCATGTAGGTCGCCATCACGAGCGCAAAGACGAACAACTGCTCTGGGTTGAGAACCAGGTACAGCTGCGACGTCCCGAACAGCACGACCAGCAGCTGCAACGCCATTTCCTTTCGAAGTATCCCGAATATCAGCGCGACGATCATTACCGGGGGCAGACCAAGAAGTCCGACCGTGAGGGGAGAGAGCGGCCCGACGAGCGCCTCGAGCACGTTGAATTGCATCAAGACCTCGAGCACCAGGCTCCCCACCAGCAGGATCGGGAAAGCGATGGAGAAGAAGTCCTTCGACCTCGCTTTCGTCTTGTAAAGAACGTTCCTCCAGCGGGGCACCGTGAGGTCCGGTATCTCGAGCGCCAGGGACGCCGGCTCGTACCTCATCACCTTGTGCAGCACGCGCCCGAGCACCAACAGGATCGCCAGGAGGATGAGGTAGATCAGGATCGCGTATGAATACCCGGCATTGTTGCCGACGGTTCCGATGATGACGGCGGTCTGCGCCGAGCAAGGCACCGCCATCACGGTGATGGTCGCGAGGATCAGGCGTTCGCGACGCGACTCCATCACTCTGGTCGCGAGTATCGCTGGCACGTTGCACCCCATGCCCACGATCATCGGGATGATGGCGCGTCCATTGAGCCCTATCTTGTGCATCACTCCGTCCAGTAGCACGACCACTCGCGGCAGGTATCCTGTGTCCTCGATTATTCCGAGCATGAGGTAGAACACGATGATGTAGGGAATGACGATCGCCATGATCGCCTGGATGCTCAGGTCGACCCCTCTGCCCAAAGCGATTCCCACATCCCCGCCGAGGGTTCTGCCGACGTCCACGAAGAAGGAGCCCACGAGCGCGTGGTATCCGGTGAGGAGAACGTTCTCGAGGAACCCACCCACGAAGACGATGGTCACGAACAAGCCGGCGAGAACCGCCAGCATTATCGGGATGCCGGTCGTTGGACGGATGGTGAGCGCAGATATCCTGTCTGCGCGGGTCTTGACCTCCGGTTTGGGGGCGATCACAAGTTTCGCGACCCGCCCTGCCTCCCCGTACCTGTCCCGACTGATATGGATCGAGATGTCCTCCCCGTGCTCCCTCTCGAAATCTCTCCGGACCTGTGTGGCCGAGTCAAGGAGGTACTGGGGAAACTGCTCGGTGAAGAATGGATTCCCTTCCAGGAGCTTAATCAACCCTCCTCGGATGGGGAACTTGCCGATGCGGTCGCCGAGCCCAACCGACAGCTCTTTCAGGTCGTCCTCGATGTGCCGGTCATACCTCACCGAGAAGGTCGAGGGCCCGAACTCTGACTTCACCAGCTCCTCAACGAGCTGCTCGACGCCTTCTCCGGTCAATGCCACGGTCGGCACGATCGGCACGCGCAGCCACTCCTCGAGTTGCGTGACGTCGAGAGTGAAGCGCTTGCGCGCAATGTCCATCATGTTGAGCGCGACGACGACCCGAAATCCGAGTTCGATCAGCTGAAAGAGAAGGACGAGCCCTTGTTCTAGCCGGCTTGCATCTATAACAACGACGACGACGTCCAGTTCCTTCTCTGCGAGCAGGCGGGTAGCCACCTCCTCGTCCTCCGAGCCCCCGGCTAGGGAGTACGTTCCCGGTAGATCGTGGAAGTTGAGGGTCTTGCCGTGGTGGACAACAGCCCCCTCCTGGAATTCGACCGTCGTCCCCGGATAGTTCGAGGAGATCACTCCGATGCCAGTTAGGCGGGAGAAGAGAACCGACTTGCCGACGTTCGGCTGGCCGATCAACCCGATCTCCATTCAAGAGCCCCCATCTATTTCGCCGTCTCGATCGCGCGTTTCCTGGACACATGCCGGTGCACGAGCACCGACCTCGCGAAGTCCTTCGCCAGAGCGATCCGGCTCTGCTCCAGCTTGACGAGCAGTGGACCGCCCATCGGGATGCGTTCTTCAAGCTTGACAGTTCTTCCTGGCACGAAGCCCATCGAGATCAGCCGTCGAAGATCAGTGGATTCGGAGCTGCGCAGGCAGACGATCTCCGCCGAATCGCCGTCGTTGAGGGTGTCGAGAGGTACGCTCGGCTCGGTATCGCAGGTAGCGCAGTCCTTGTCTAGACAGGCCGGAATGGGCTCGCCATCTGGACAGAATTGTGGATTGTTCGTCAGCTGGCATATGGTCTTGGCGGAGTCGTCGGAGATCACGTGCTCAAGCCGACACGCCTCCTCGTGGCTCTCGGTTCGATTGGCTCCGACGATGTCCACGAGAAAGCGTTCCAGGAGCCTGTGCTTCCTCTTGATCTTGAGAGCGACCTCCATCCCTTTGTTTGTCAGGGAGGCACCATGGTATTTTTCGTAGTTTATGTAGTGGTCGGCGGACAACTTCTGGAGCATCTCGCTTACGGATGCGGGAGTGAGCTTCATCGCAGCCGCGATATCGCTTGTCTTCGCTAGCTTGGAATGCTGTGTCAGGTCGTAGATCGCCTCGAGGTACTCCTCTGCTATCTCGCTCAACATCGGCATCGACGACGTCAAGTGCGATATATAAAATTTAGGCACCCCTAAATCTAAGTTGTTGAAGGACTTCGGGGCGACGCATCTAAACATCCCTGAACGGTACGAGATCGCAACAGGTGCAGAAATTGCACATCGTTTTGAACGAGAGTGTCGTCAGCCCATATCGCTCCAGAATTTCCTTGTGCGCCCGTGCTAACTTGAGCATCCTTTGTGGCTCGAGCGCGGGGATCTCTCCCAAGGCCTCTTCGAGAGGCGCACGGTTGATGTCGTTGACGCGCAGTGGGCGAAGGCTCGCAACCACTCCGATCCTTGCGAGCGCTTCGACCCCAGTGAGGACGTTCTCGTCGCTCTCCCCCATCCCATAGATGATGTTCGAACAGACCTTCCCTCTGCCAAAGACCTTCACCGAGTGTTGCAGGGCAGTGAGGATCCAGTCGAGATCCAGCTCCCCGCACACCTTCTGAAAGATCTCGCGGTCGAAGGATTCCACATTAAGCTTGATCTCGTCCGCCCCGGCCTGCTTCAGCTCGTCGATCTGTTCGAGGTCATCGACATAGGGCTCAACCCCGATAGGGACGTCAGGAAGCCTCTGCCTCACCTCACGAACGACGAAGAGTATCTTATCCAGGGTCTTCCTCGGCGAGCCCACGACGGCGGAAGTGAGCGCGACCGCCTTGAGGTCGGACCGCTTCGAAAGATCCAAGATCATCTTCACGATCTTCTCAGGCGTAAGGCTCTTTGTGATCTGCTTCTCGAGCCTTCTCGAGGTGCAGAACTTGCAGTCGTAGATGCACTCCGTCTCGATGTTGAAGAACGCCTGTTCGGGCGCGTGAGCCAAAGTTGGCTGGATGTGTACGTGCTCGAGGAACGGTTGTCCTTCGCGGAGGATCTCGTATTCGTTCCCGCGCTCGCGCAGTTCGAACTCTCCTGATTCCCGAGAGATGGACTTCTTGACACGATGACCCTCGAACTCGAGCACCACCCCGACCGACCCCGCACCCGGGCCCGCGGTCGACCGACTTGGAAGAACCGGAAGTCTGAGGTCGCCAGGGACCTTGACCCGACCCCCGGCGAGCAACTCCGCCTTCTTTCGCGCTCCGTTCACACTCTCTTCCATTTCGCGCCCTCGCTCGTGTCCTCGAGCTTGATGCCTTTCTCCGCCAACTGATCACGGATACGGTCGGCCAGGTCGAACTGCTTCCGCTTACGCAGTTCCTTGCGAAGTTCGATCAGAATGCTCATGACGTCTCCCAACGCCTCCTCACCGCCCTCCTCCTTCGGCAGGATTCCGAGGACTCCGTCGGCCTCTTCAAGGAACGCGACCAGATTCATGACGCCCTTTGTGCTGAGCTTCGATTCGGAGAGCAAGCGGTTCGCGTCCCGCACCAGATCGAATAGGGCTGCGATCGCCGCTCGCGAATTGAAATCGTCGTCCATCTGGACAATGAATTCCTCTTTGGCTGCGGCCACCATCTTCTGCGCGTCCTCGCTCCCGACCGCAGTCTTGCCCGCGTTCTTCAGCTCGAGGTAGGTGTTGTGAAGGCGCTTCAGGCTCGACGCGGCTTCGTCAAGCGCGGCTTCCGAGTAAGCGAGAGGGCCGCGGTAGTGCGTGTTGAGGAGGTAGAACCGGATCTCTTCCTTGGTGTGCTTCTCGAGCACCTGGCGGACGGTGAAGAAGTTCTTCGTCGACTTCGCCATTTTCGCTTCCTGAACCTGGAGCATGCCGTTGTGCAACCAGTAGCGGGCGAGCGGTTTGCCGGTCACGCTCTCCGACTGGAGCATCTCGTTCTCGTGGTGTGGGAAGATTAGGTCGTTCCCGCCTCCGTGGATGTCGATCGTGTCCCCGAACAGGCCCATGCACATTGCCGAGCACTCGATATGCCACCCTGGCCTCCCCTTTCCCCAGGGGCTGTCCCAGGAGACCTCTCCTTCTTTCGCCCCCTTCCACAGCGCGAAGTCCATCGGGTTGCGCTTCTCCTCATCGATGCTGACCCTTGCTCCCGCCATGAGCTCGTCGACCTTCATTCCCGAGAGGCGGCCGTAGTTGGTGGCCTTCTCCATTGAGAAATAGACGCTGCCGTCGTTGCTGCGGTAGGCGAAGCCCGCGTCCTCGATCCTCTTCACTAGGGAGATGATCTGTGGAATGTACTCGCTGGCCTTGGGATAGAAGTCGGCGCGCCTGACGCCGAGCGCGTCCGCCTCGTGGTAGTACCGCTCGATGTACATCGCCGACAGCTGCAGCGGGGGAACACCCTGCTCGTTCGCGCGGTTGATGATCTTGTCGTCCACGTCGGTGAAGTTCGTGGCGTGGCGAACGTTATAGCCGCGGGAACGGAGGTAGCGCGCGATCATGTCAAATACGATCATGCTGCGGGCGTGCCCCATGTGGATGTCATCGTACACCGTCACACCGCAGACGTACATGTTCACGACGTCGTCGTTCAGCGGCTGGAACAGTTCCTTACGCTTGGTTAGCGTGTTGTACACGGCAAGAGCCACGGGGACATCCTCGCCCAAGAAATGCCCTCGGCCTATTTATTTCTCCTTTTGGAGCGACTCTTCCAGCGCGACAATGCGTTTCTCCATCTCGACGAGGTGGTGGTTGATGTCCACGAAGGCGTCCACGAGCGGGTCAGGCAGCTGGTCGTGTCGCAGATCGACCTTCGTTGTCACACCGTCGCGCCTCACCACCTTTCCCGGGACGCCGACCACCGTCGAGTTCGGGGGGACGTCCTTGATCACCACTGACCCAGCACCGATCTTGACCCCTTCTCCGACGGTAATGTCCCCGAGGACGACCGCGTGCGCTCCGATGGTCACGTTGTTGCCGATGGTCGGATGGCGCTTCTTCCCGCGGTCCGCGCTGACGCCTCCGAGCGTTACCCCCTGGAATATCGAGACGTTGTCCCCTATCACCGAGGTCTCCCCGATGACGACCCCGGAGGCGTGATCGATGAAGAACCCTTTACCAATCGTGGCACCTGGGTGTATGTCCGCGCCGGTAAGGAAGCGGGCGAAGTAGTTGACTCCTCTCGCCATGAGGAAGTTGCCTTTTTGGTAAGCTCGGTGTGAGAGCCGGTGGAATATGATCGCGTGCAGCCCGGGAGAGAACAGCAATGCCTCGCGGTAGGTCTTCGCCGCCGGGTCCCTCTCGAGGACGGTGTTCACGTCTTCCTTCCAGCTCATGGACTCACTGTTGAAACAAATCCGTGCTCAAGTATCTTTGCCCGGAGTCTGGCAGTACGGTCGCGACCTTCCTCCCTTGCCCGAGTTCTTCGGCTATCTTGAGTGCTACATGCACGTTCGCGCCTGCGGAAATGCCAACAAACAAGCCCTCGAGGCGCGCGAGTTCCCGCGAACGCTTCTTCGCGTCGTCGTTCGAAACGGTGACGAAATGGTCGACGACCGACCGATCGAACACCTTCGGCACGAACCCTGCCCCGAGTCCCTGGATCTCGTGAGGGCCCCTTTGCCCTCCAGACAGCACCGGCGAATTCAATGGCTCGACCGCGATGACGATGCATTCTGGACGCGCCTTCTTCAACGCCCTACCGACACCCGTGACCGTTCCGCCCGTGCCGACTCCAGCGACGAAAGCGTCCACGTCGGGCAGGTCCTCCAGGAGCTCCAGACCGGTCGTGCGCTCGTGCATGGATGGGTTCGAAGGGTTCTCGAACTGCTGGGGCATGAAGGTGTTCTCCTGCTTGCAGCACACGTCCTCCGCGCACGCAACCGCACCCCCCATCCCCTGGCTTGTCGGGGTGAGGACGAGCTCGGCGCCCATCGCCTTGAGGAACTTGCGCCGCTCTTCTGTCATGCTCTCAGGCATCGTTAGTATCAGGCGATACCCCTTCACCGCGCATACCATGGCCAGACCGATGCCGGTGTTGCCAGATGTCGGTTCGACCACGCACATTCCGGGCTTGAGGACTCCCCTCCTCTCTGCGTCCTCGATCATCGCCAGAGCCGCGCGGTCCTTCACCGATCCGGTGGGATTGAGAAACTCCAACTTGCAGTGGACCTCGGCGGCGCCTTCCGGCACCATCTTGTTCAGCTTCACCATGGGCGTGCGGCCCACCGCCTCTAGGATGCTGTTGTACCTCATTCGCGCACCAGCGAACACAGCGTATCGGGGGTGCGAATCTTAATCCTACCGCGGACCACGAGAAGACCCGTGCTTCCGCGTTGGAGCAAAGAGCTTTAGTACCGGCCAGACCGCTCCAATCTCTATGGCGAAGGAGAAGCCGAAGAAGCAAGCGGACAAGGCGGTCAAGGAACTGAGCGACAAGATGTGCGGGTTCACTCCTGCGACGCTCTATCACATCAAAGAGCACAACCCCGAGCTGGCGGTCCTAATCAGGGACATGGACAAGATCGTCGTCGAGGACGGGGCGCTGGACCGGAAGACGAAGCGCTTGATAGCGCTCGCCTGCGTGGCCGTGCGCATGTGCGAGGACTGCATCTATCCCCAGGCGAAGGTCGCGAAGAACTACGGGGCCAGCAAAGAGGAGATCCTGGAGGCCCTACAGGTCGCCGTGCTGACTGGTGGCGTGCCCACGTGGTCGGTCTCGAAGAAGGGGATCAGCAAGCTGTTCGAGGAGTGGGAGGACTAGGCGTAACCCTCGGGCGTGGGCCCCGGACCCGGTCGGCCGACTTGCTTCAGGTTGCCGTCCCTGTCATAGGCGAACACTAGGTAGTAGAACAGCCACCAATGGTTGAAATCGAGGAGCTTCATCCGGGCGGCGCGCGAATGACGCTCTGGCACAATGATGACGAGCCTCGCCTTGTTCACGAGGGGGCGCAAATACTCGCGACGCCTCTCCGGTTGCTTCCAGGATTCGGGGGTTTCTACGAACTCCTCGCCAATCACCGCCCCTTCCCAGATGATGAGGATGTGCGCCCTGCCGTCCGCGGTGAAATGGTGCGTGATCTCGGCGTCGGGGAACGGAGCCTTCACTTCCTGCTTGATCATCTGCACCCGCTTCGCGACGACGGCCTCGATGAGGTCCCGGCCCTTCATCGCGCGGGGAAGGGTGCGCAGTGCTATTCAACTTGACGAGGGAGAAGTGGAGCCGGGACCGCGATTTGAACACGGGTATGCGGATATCCGCCAAAGGGCTGCAGTCCGCCACATGGCCGCTCTGTCATCCCGGCGCTAGCGTGGAACAACAAATCTATCGTACATATATGTTTTCGTGACCCTGGTGCGTGGGCCATCTCACACAAGTATTATCGAATCGTCGCGGATTCTAGGCTATGCTTCCCGACCACTGCAAGGACGTGTCGGTGCGCGAGGTTGACTTCGAGCTCACGAAAGAGAATATCGATCGGCACACGACCGGGAAGAAGGCGTATACTCGGACCGAGTACATCGTCCTCCGTCACGGGAAGGAGCACGCGGTGGTTCGGGTCTTCAAGGAAGGCGGCACCGAGCTGTTCCGGCCGATAAGCGCGCACAAGATCGTTTCCCTTCCTACGGACACGGTATTCATCAAGGACGAGAACGTGGACGTGCTGAGTCGCGCGCAGATGGTGAAGGTGGCTTTGGCCCACCCCGGCAAGACTGTCGTGGTGCAAGGGCTTTTCAACCACGTCTCATTCGCCTCCGGCAGGGAGGCCATCGAACTCAGGGTCCTGGATGTCGTCCCGCCCGCGCCCTCCAAGCTCTCCGTCCTCGTTGGCAAGGCGCTCGACGTGGGGCTGGTGGACCTTCCAGTCGTCCCGATCAACGAAGAAATCGATCTCAACCGCCTCGAGCTTCAAGTCAAGACCAGAACAGTCATGTTCCCGTGCCGCGCCTCGGGGATAACCACCGAAAAGAACGTGCTGTTCCTGGACGAGACTCCAAGGCTGAAGGAAGAGGTCACGCTGGTCGGATGCGACCTTTCTCGCCGCATCTTCCACTCGCTCTACAAGCAGAAGCCTATCCACGTGAACATGTGCCCCCGAGATCTGGCGCCCAAAGACGGGCGATATCGGATCGTGAAGTGCTGCCGCGTGCGCGAGGGCTTCGAGATCGAAGGGACGACGGCGACGGTGCCCTGGGGGGCGACCGTGCGAGAAGTTGCGGACGCAATCAGCGCGCTGCTCAGGAACGCCGTTCCTGGCTGAACGACCTGGCGAGGGCGAAGCAGCGGAACGCCTCCTCCTTCTTGCCGAAGTCAAAAAGCAGCCTGCCCTTGAGCTGCAGCGCGTCCGGGTCGCGGGGGTATTCGCGAAGGTGCTCCTCAATGGCCGCCATTGCCTTCGTCGGTTGCCTGTCCAGATAATAGCGGGAGGCTCGCTCCACCGAGGTCTCCTCGACCTCGATCACCGAGAGCATCGAGGCCTTCGCCTCGCGCTTGATGACCTCGATCGCGCCTTTCGAGAGCCATGGGTATCGCTGCTGCAATAGCCTGAAGAACGAACTCGCCTCGGGCTCTTTGAACTCTGTAGTGCGCCCCTTGAACGCTGCCCTCGGCACGTTGATGGTCATGTTGCCGTGGCGGACGAAGATGAAGTTGGGGTTGCCTATGCTCCCTACCGCGCCCGACACGCCCCACGAACGACTCGCTTGGCTAAGGCTCTGTCGGATTGCAAAACGTTAATTGAGGCGAGGGGCTTAGGTCAGCTCCATGGAGCGGTTCGCGCTCAGCCCATACAACCCCCGCTTGGACCTGAAGGACGTCACCATCTACGACTCGACCCTGCGCGACGGCGAGCAGATGCCCGGCATCGCTTTCAGTCTGGAGCAGAAGATCGCCATCGCGCGCAAACTGGATGCGATCCGCGTGCCCCAGATCGAGGCCGGGTTCCCAGCGGTGTCGGAGGGCGAGAAGCGCACCATCAAGGCAATCGGGAAGCTCGGGCTGGATGCGGATATCCTCGCGCTGTCTCGGGTGGTAAAAGGGGACATCGACGCCGCGGTGGACGCGGGCGTGGACATGGTGCTGCTCTTCATTGCGACCTCAGACATCCACCTGCGCTACAAGTTCAACAAGCCGAAAGAGTACGTGCTGGAGAAGGTGACGGAGTCGCTCGACTATTGCCGCACCCGAGGTATCCCCGCCGCCCTCAGCTGCGAGGACTCCACCCGAACGGACCTCGACTTCCTGTTGCAGGTCTACCACGCCGCCGAGGAAGGCGGCGCCAAGCGCCTGGGCATAACCGACACCGTCGGCTGCGCGTCCCCGGAGGCTATCAGGACTATCGTCACGGAGGTGCGCGAGCGCTTCAAGACCGCGGTGTCCGTGCACCTGCACAACGACTTCGGGCTCGCGCTCGCGAACGCGGTCGCGGGAGTGGAGGCGGGGGCGAAAGCGGTCACTACCACTGTGAATGGCATCGGGGAGAGGGCGGGAAACGTTCCGCTGGAGCAGTTCGTTTCCACATTGAAGTTCGTGTACGGCGTTGACATGGGCATCGACCTAACGGAGCTGAAGGAGCTCTCGGACATGGTCGCGGAGTACTCGAAGATCCCCGTCTGGAGGCACCAGCCGATCGTCGGGGACAACGTCTTCTCGCACGAGTCCGGGATCCACGTGGCCGCTGTCCTGAACTGCCCCCTGACGTACGAATCCATCCCACCAGAGGCGGTGGGGAATCGCCGGCACCTGCTTCTAGGAAAGCACTCCGGGGCGACCTACATTCGGAAGCGATTGGACGAGCTGAGCATCGAGGCGACCGACGATGAGGTCGCGAGGATCCTGCAGAAGGTCAAGGCCCTTGGAGAGATCAAAGGTCGAGTAAGCGACGCGGACTTCGAGGAGCTCGTGAAAGAGGTCATCCATCCAGAAGAGCACTTCAAAGCTTGATGCGCAAGCCGCATTCGTCGCGCTTCCATCCGCCGAACTCCTGCATCTTCGCGAGCTCTTCGAGCGTGAACACCGGGCCATCAGCGCAGACTCGCTTGCCTCCGATCACGCAGGAGCCGCACAGTCCCGAACCGCACTTCATGTAGCGCTCGAGCGAGAATTGTCCGGGGAGCGCTTGTTCCTTGCAGAAATCGACGACTCCAGCAAGCATCTTCTCCGGGCCGCAAGCGTAGACCATGTCGTACGTTCGCTTCTGCGCGTGCCTCTTCGCGAGGTCGACGACGGTACCATGCATCCCCTCCGAGCCATCGTCGGTGGAGACGTGCACCTCCCAGGATTGCTTCCTCGCCCTCTCCACGAATATCAGCTCGCCCTTCTTCCTGGCCCCTATCAGGATATCGACCTGCTTCTGGTCGCCGATGAACTCCGCGACCGGCAGCAAAGATGCGGCTCCGGTTCCGCCGGCGATCAGCAACGCCCGTCCGGGCAGAACATCGTACCCATTGCCATAGGGGCCACGCACTCCGATGCGCGATCCAGCCTTCAAAGAGCAGAGCGCTTTGGTCGCAGTCCCGATCTCGCGCACCGTGATCCCCTTTTCCCCGTAGACAAACGAGGCAGTCATAGGCACCTCGTCTAGGCCGGGGATCCAGACCATGAAGAACTGTCCCGGTTTCACGTGGCGTTCGAGCGGGAATCGGATCGTGCACATGCCCTCTCCCTCACGCTCCACGGAAGAGACACGCACCATCTGCATCCTATTCATGCGCCGCCCCCACCAGCTCCTTGAGGCTCTTGACCCGGTTGCGTTCCATGTATTCGGATAGGCCCTCGTTGATCTCAGCGAACACCCCGAGCCCCTTGCGCCCGATGGCGCTGCCGATCTGCACCGCGCTCGCCCCCGCCATGATGTACTCGAGCGCATCTTGCCATGTTTCCACGCCCCCGACCCCGATCAGCGGCACCCCGACCGCCTCGTGAAGATCGTAGATGCACCTCACGCCCACCGGCTTGAGCGCTGGACCAGAGAGCCCGCCCCCTTTGTTCGAGAGGATCGGCCTCCTCGCTTCGATGTCGATCGCCATCGCGCGCAAGGTGTTGATCGCGACGATGCCATCCGCGCCGCCCTGAACGGCCGCTTCCGCGACCTCCATCAAGCGATTGGTGTTCGGGGTGAGTTTTGCGAAGATTGGGATGGATATCGAGCCCTTTACCGCCTTGACTATCGCCTCGACCGCACCCGGGTCGACGCCGATCTCCATCCCCAAGCCCTTGGCGTGGGGGCAGCTGAGATTGAGTTCGACGGCTTCCGCGCCATATTCCTGCAGCCTGTTCGCGAGAAGGGCGAAGTCCTCGGCGGTGGCGGCAAAAACGCTACCGATGATTGGCACTTTCGCGCCGCAAGCGACCCTCATCTCCTCTCGGAAAGCATCGATGCCAGGGTTCGGCAGGCCCATGGCGTTGATGTACCCGTCCTCAAGCTCCACCAGGGTAGGGTTCCCATAGCCCTTTCTCGGCTCGAGTCCTACGGATTTGGTGACTACGGCGCCCGCCCCGGCCTCTATGACGGCCAGGAGCGAGTCGCCAGTCTCGCCCATAATTCCAGAAGCAAGAATGAGAGGGTTGGCGAGTTCAAGAGACGCCACCCTGGTCGTGAGATTGCCCATCGTATCCGGAGTCTATACCTCGAGCTTAATAAAACTCTTGCCGTGGCGTTGGAGGTAGTCTTTGATCGCGAGATGGAGCGCGTCTGCGGCCAGATTAGAGCAGTGCATCTTCTGGGGCGGGAGGCCTTCGAGGGCATCGGCGACGTCCTGTCTCGATATCTTCATTCCCTCGTCCAGAGTCTTCCCCTTCGCCATCTCAGTGATCATGCTGGATGTGGCGATGGCCGCTGCACAGCCGAACGTCTTGAACTTGACGTCCACGAGCACGTCGTCCTTGACCTTAATGTAGATCCACATCAGGTCCCCGCAGTTGTGGACGAGGAAGCTGTCAGTTGTGTATGAGTGATGACCTTCCACTTCGAAGTTCATGACCTTGCCATCGTATGATATCTTTTCAACGTGAGTGATAGGTGTGTGAAGGTAGCCGTTCGCAATCCAGGAGTGAATCTTTGCGGGTGGGCTCTGAGTATATGCCAGTCCCAGAATCGAGAAGAGTCTGGCGAGAGAGTCTCGGTCGCCAACGTGGATGCGGAACGCTTCCCTATGATTCACGCCATCGGTAGTTCGCGGTGCTTCACGATAGACCGATGGAATGATCCCTAAGCGCAATAGAATCGTCTTTATCTGGCCAGCGAGCTGGAATGACACCGTACTGTACTCTGCACGCGGTTTGCCATCTGTCCAGACATAACCGTCGCCTCTCCACAGACCATTGATGATGTGCTGCTGCTTTGAGGGGGGCAGGAATGTGAAGAAATCTGGCATCTTCTTGTTCTGTGCTCCCTTCCCAAACCAGGATTCGAAGGTTCTTGCGATACCCGCGCTGTTGACGACTATTGTCCCGGTGTTCCGCTCCGGCTTAAGGTGCGTAATCGCATCGACACCAAACTTGTCCCTGACGATTCGCTTGATGTCTTCGCGATATTCACTTTCGTCGATGTGGAAAGTGAAGCAAACGTGCGCCTTTGTCACCTTGGTTACCGCGTTTCCCTCAGCGATGAAGTAGCCACAGAGTCTGAGGAAGTCTGCGTCAACCTTGACCGTCTTGGGCAACTCGTGACTTCTGTAGTCGAATCTCTTCCTGGCGGCGTCCAGTGCAATCGAGTCGACGTCCTTTTCCTCACCTAGGACGGGATAGAGTGCCACATCCCTCCTGACCAAATCCTCCGCGTGATACCATTGAGGCTCAAGTTCCCGCTTCTCTTTGGTGTAATTGTACTTGTGACCTCTTGGACGCTTGATCGCCAGAACGAGATGGTCATCTGTCATCCCAACTGACCCTAGCTTGTTCTTGAGCCGGACGATCTTTCCATTGAATTCAGTCTCTGACTTCTGGGACACCGGGGAGTACTCTCCGGAGTGCGTCAGGACTCTATCTCCGACCTTAACGCAATCCATCTGCTCCAGGTGGTTGTTGAGCTGGATAGAGGTGCCTGAAACGAGGCAAACGGGGTTGCCTACTTTGCCAACTCCGTCGGCATCCGGAATCTCTCCCACATTCCTCGGGTTCTGGAAGTGGTCCATGACCTTCTCTGAGTACGCCATCAATGGTCACACTCCTTGTCGTCGAATCCCTTGTAGTCTTCCCATGTCTTCAGGGGAGACATTTCTCTTAATTTGCCGACGACGCCAGGCAATGTGTCAAGGAACGCCTCGGCCTCTAGCATCGTGCTCTTCTTGCTTAGTGAGACCCTGAGCGACCCGTGCGCGAACTCCTGCGGCACTCCGATCGCGGTGAGGACGTGCGAGGGCTCGAGGCTCTTCGTCGAACATGCGGAGCCAGTGGAGCACGCGAACCCTTTCGCATCGAGCTGCAGCACCATCGATTCACCTTCGATGAAGTCGAAGCGGAAATGGGCGTTGTTGCAGAGGCGGTTGGTCCTCGGTCCGTTCAGATGCGCGTTCGGAATCGATGACATCGTTCCTTCGATGATGCGGTCCCGGATCGCCTTCATCCGTTCCACTGCCTCCGGCATTTCAGCGATTCCGAGCTCGATGGCTTTCCCCATGCCGACGATGCCGCTCACGTTCTCCGTGGAGGAGCGCAGCCCGCGCTCGTGCCCTCCACCGTAGACTGTCGGGCGCAGCCTCACTCCCTTCCTAACGTACAGCGCTCCGACTCCTTTCGGCCCGTGGAACTTGTGCCCGGACATCGCGAGAAGGTCGATGTTGTCCTTGGTGACATCCATCGGTATCTTCGTGACCGCCTGCACCGCATCCGTGTGGAACAGCGCCCCCTTCTCGTGAGCGATCGCGCCGATCTCCCTGATGGGTTCGATGGTGCCGATCTCGTTGTTGGCGGCCATGATGCTTACCAGCAGCGTCCTCGGGGTCATCGCTTCCTTGACGCTCTCGGTCGAAACGAAGCCTTCCTTGTCCACCGGCAGGTAGGTCACTTTGAACCCCTGCGTCTCCAGGAACTGACAGGTGTGAAGCACGGCGTGATGCTCGATCGCGCAGGTGATGATGTGGTCCTTCTCCTCCTTTTCTCGCGCCACGAAAGCGGCTCCCTGCAGCGCCAGGTTGTCCGACTCTGTTCCGCCGGATGTGAAGATGATGTCCCGCGCTTGTGCGCCGACCGCCTTCGCCACCTGCTCTCGCGCCTTCTCCATCGCCTGATACGCTTCCCTGCCGAAGGAGTGCAGGCTTGAGGCGTTGCCGTACTTCTCGATGAAGAACGGAATCATGGCCTCCAAGACCCTCGAATCCACTTGGGTCGTCGCGCTGTTGTCGAAGTATGTTCCGCTCATTTTCCCAACGGAGAGTGCAAATGCGAAGCAGATATATTTATTTGGTTCACAATCGTTTAAAGGGAGCTCCGAATAGCGCCAGTGTTCTTCCGGTCGACAAAGGGTATTAACTTCCCGCCCCATTCCTGCAACCGATGGACGTGGCCAGGGTAAGACAGGACTTCCCACTTCTGGAGAAGCACGGCGACGAGATAGCGTATCTCGACAGCGCCTGCCAGACCCTCCGACCACGCCAAGTAATCGAGGCTATGAATGAGTACTATCTCGAATATCCAGCGTGCGGCGGCAGGAGCGTTCACCGCCTCGCCACTCAGGTCTCCATCAAAGTGGACGAGGCGAGGGAGAAGCTGGCTGGATTTCTCAACGCCAGATCCTCGGAGGAGATCGTGATTACGAAGAATTGCACTGAAGCGCTCAACTTGGTCGCGAAAGGATTCGGGCTGAAGCGCGGGGACGTAGTGCTCGGAACCGACGTCGAGCATAACAGCAACCTCGTCCCGTGGATGCAGGTGGAGAAGCAGGTCGGGATCAGAAGGGAGTTCGTGACCACGCCTGAAGACGGATTGTTCGACCTCGAGCGTTTCAAGGCGAAGATATCGAAGAAAGTCAGGATGGTAAGCTTCGTTCACGTCAACAACGTGACCGGAACGACGATTCCGATCAAGGAAGTGGTCGAGATTTCGCATGACCACGGGGCAGCAGTGATGGTTGACGGCGCGCAGGCGGCGGCGCATATGGAGCTGGACGTGACGAAAGACGACGTTGATTTCTACGCGCTATCCGGACACAAGATGCTCGGGCCTGCAGGCGTCGGGGTGCTCTTCGGGAAGAAGGAGCGGCTGGAGAAGATCGAGCCCTTGATCACCGGAGGGGGAGCGGTAAGCGCCACGAGCTTCGAGAGAGCAGATTTCTTGCCCCCGCCGGACCGGTTCGAGGGCGGATTACTGAACTACTCCGGAATCATCGGCACGGGGGTGGCGGCTGACTATCTCAGGTCGATCGGTCTTGAGGAGATCGCCGCTCACGAAGCCCGACTGAACAAGATGGCCACTGAGTCGCTGGAAGACGTGAAAGGGGTCGAGATTCTGGCACCCCACGATCCTATGGCGAGGACGAGCATATTCTCGTTCAACGTACGGGGCATGAGCTCGCACGACGTCGCGATGATCCTCGACGACATGGCGGGGATCATGATCAGGTCGGGGATGCACTGCGCCCACCCTTACTTCGTGTCGCGAGGCATGAGCGGATGCGCGAGAGCGTCGTTCAGCGTCTACAATGACCAGGCCGACGTGATGAGGTTCTGCGCGGCCGTGAAGGAACTCGCGTCGACCTTCTCAAGGTAAGCAATTGATCGTCCGCTCGCAGGGTCGCTCACCGCGCGCACCTGAACAATTTCGCCGGGCCGGAGAACGACCGCCTCCACGCCGATCGGAAGCGTGATCGTGATCGCGCCGGTCGCGATGCCCCCTTCGTAACGTAATGCAACGAGCCCTGGCTCAATCAACAGAGTCGAATCATCATCTGGCAAGAACTTGGAGACAGCGATCTTGCAGCAGTCGCCGGGAGTCATCCCGATGCCTTCCACCACCTCAGTGAACTCCGCCAGCAAGTCCCGAGCACTGCTCGCGTGGCTCACCTCATCGATCATGGACATAGGGGCAAGGCAGCAGGCGATAACGCTGGCGCCGGCCAGGACCATGAACCACCTGGAAACGAGGAAGTCTAGCGTGGCATCACCCGAGCACGCACGAAAACGTCGGATCCATCTGCAACGCACTCAAGAAGCAGACGTTCTTGGGCGAAATGCAGCGTGATCGGCTTGCCCCCATCGACGACGATCGTGATTCTGGGATCGAGCATGTGCTCGCGCACCACGGTCGAGCCATCCAGCAAGGCGGTGATATCAGGGGGCTCCAGCGAGTCTCGTGCCCCACCAAGCTGTATGATTGCGTTCCCTCGCCGGTCTGCCTCCATGTCGATGGTGCGGACGTTGCCAGGTCCGGAAAGGAAGCATGATTGGGCAGCGGACTTGACCTGCCTTACCGCCCTTCCAAGCTCGCCGATCGCCATCCCCCTTTGATACGCCGAGAGTGAGTCGGCCACCGCTGGCATCATCAGAGCGATAAGAAGGAATCCGACGAGGAGCTTCAGGGGCATTCCCTCAAGCCCTCGCTTGTCCAACCTCATCAAATCACTCTGGGATCACGGGAATCGAGAGCGTCACGGCGGAGACGTAGTTGCTTTTCACGACCGTCACCGTCACGAAGGCGACCGAGTTCCCGTACTTGCTGACCTTTAGCGAATCGAAGTGTGCGACGCCACTCCTGTCGGTGGTCGCGTGAGGCACAGCGCCTTGGCCCGTCTCGATCCCTCCGCCCTCGAGGATCACAGTCGCTCCCTCAACGCCGTTGCCCTCGTTGTCGAGCACGGATATCGTCATATCCAATCCGCTCGCGGTGTAGGTTCCGTCCCCGTTGTCATCCCCGGCGACGATCTCCAACGGGTCCGAGACCAGCGTCGAGATGCTCTTCGGGGCGGACAGCCCGCTCGTCCATCCGAGGATGATGGCCATGCTGATGCCCGCGACCATGACTATGATCATGAGTTGCAGGGGGAGGCCTTCGATCCCCGCTCTCTCGTCCCTTCCGATGTGCTTGCGTCCTCCTAGCATGATATCGCTACGGATTCCGCAGGAGGGCTATTGTCCGACACGACTACTCGTAAGCTGACCGCCTAAAC
>Ga0335071_10000301_pt1 | contig 57036 bp, 74 predicted proteins | sample Lox_Sample_15_FD_206724 | JGI IMG/M metagenome (GOLD analysis project Ga0335071, IMG submission 206724) | Soil microbial communities from Loxahatchee National Wildlife Refuge, Florida, United States - Lox_Sample_1.5 | ecosystem: Environmental > Terrestrial > Soil > Wetlands | place: USA... | reverse complement strand
CGTTCAACGTGCGTGCCAAGACGTATAAAAAAGTCCTTCGGGCCGACGTAATTTGGCACGCCCTTTGCGTTACACACAGTCTGATGTCTAATTGTGTGTTACACACTGTTCAGTGTTACGTGCGTTCACACATTTATGTGTGTTCACACTCTGTTCAGTGTGTGCCGTTTTTTGCTCGGTCCAACTGTGTGTTTATTGTGTGTTTTCCGATCGCAAAATTAGCGTGCCCGGCTCCCCCTCCCGGCCACCTCTTGTGCGGGCCGCCCCGCGTCATGTATCGTTCTGACATTCCCGTGAAAAACAGTGGACCTACGATCCCCGAATCTGAACGTCGCAAGCGCGGTCAACGTAAACTGACTATCCGCCTCAGCGCAAGCGAATACCACTCCCTCGAAAACCACCGCGAGGACCCTACCGAGGAGCCTGGCGCCGTTGCGCGGCGCATTGTGCGCACCGCCCGTAGCTCCAAAACGTAAACACCCAAAACGAACCTAAAGGGACGAACGCCTCATCCGACGGTATCCTATGACCAGGAAAGAAAACCCTTTCGCAATTGACTATCCAGCTCCCGAGCCCCTTTCGATTCAGTTGCCGCTTTGGCCCAGTACGAAACGCGGGACCCCAAACAGTTTCCTGCGTTCTGCACTCTTCGTGGCAACGGAAGGGCGCAATCGGCGATGGATGAAAAACGAAATGGTTGCGAGCCAGAACGGTGTCACCATCGAATATACCGGCGAGCAGCTTACTCAAACTGATCTCGACGTTGGCTTCATGATTCTATTGTCAGGCTCACCACTTGTGCGGTCGTCATCAAATTCGATCGCAGTAAGTTTTTTGGGCATCTCATCGATTCAGCTTTATCGATCGAACAAGGGCCAAAGGATGACTTCACCAACGTCTACAGGGTGAGGCTCAACCCTCAGCTTCTCGAACTTTTCGCCCAAAACCAATGGACGAAACTCGATTGGTCCGAACGCCTCCGGATGCTGCGCCAACCCCTTGCCCAATGGTTGCATGCCTATTGGAGCACGCACAATGCACCCATCCCGATCACCGTCAGACGGCTACACGAATTGGCCGGCAGCAACATCCAAGAGTTGCGATTTTTCAAACGCCATCTCAAAGCAGCACTTGCGGTGCTTGTCTCGACTGGCTTTCTCAAGGACTTCACCCTCGAGCCATCCAAAGCCAAAGCTGACGGGGCGATAGTGCGGGTTACTCGAGCCCCTAAATCACGACCACCAGAACCGGCCAACGAGTGACTCGGCATACGGGGCACAATCGTTCGGCATTGGAGGCACAGAGACTCGGCATACGGGGCACACCACTCGGCATTGGAGGCACGATCGTTCGGCATTGGAGGCACAAAGACTCGGCATACGGGGCACGATTTGCGAAATGTATGGCTGAATTTATTCAATGAAATTCTGTATTTCCGAACCGGCCCACGGGGCCTTAATCTTCTTTAATACTTCTTTAATCTCTGAGATCAGACGCGCGCGAGCAGCCCCGGACCCATCCGATCGGCGATCCGGAAAATCGCCACGAGGAGCCCGCCGCCGATCCGGATCCGCAATGAGGGGCGTGCTCGACCCGGATCGCGAGCCTCAGACGCGCCTAGCGCGGGCACGGGGCCATTTCGCCAACCACCCTCACCCCCAAAACTGAATCTCGATTCGCCAAAAACTTGAGCCGCTGGCCACTTCCGTGGTTAGGTATGACCTCGCCCTTGGCGTTGACCCCGCCCATTTGTACCGTTCAAACCCCCCCTGCTGAACGGACCAACGCCAGGGGCCTCTTACTTTCAGGCTTCGAGAGCCGGCGGCAGCTCGCCGCTTGCGTCCTCGAACTCAGAGAGCTTCGCGCGGGCAATCTCACGCTTGCGCTCGTGCTCGGCGAGCAGCTCGCCCTCGGACTTTGCAGGCGCATCGAGGCTTGCGATAATCGCAACTGGCACCGTCCCTGATTCGGCAGGCACTGAGTCCCGAGTACTCGTCTTTGCCAGCTTGCGAGCTCCGCCACGGCCTTGTGACGCTTCGAACTGTTCGAGGGCTCTCTGTGCATCCTCAGGCGTGGCGAGCCTTTCCTTGGGCACCTCCGGCTCGGTGAAGTAGCGCCTCTGAGTCGCCCGCCGTGCTGACTCGGCTTCTTTGCTGGCGGCGAACTCGATGGCCATGTACTTCTCGCGCTGCCCTGCGCTCCCGAGGATGGCCGTCGGATCGAGGTGGCATTTTTTGGTGGCCCAGTCATCGAGCTTTGCCCCTCGCACTGTGTGAATGACCTCTTCGATTGTGACGCCCTCATACACGAGGCGATCAAACAGTTCGCGGCGCTTATGGTCCAAAGTGGCGTTTATTTTGCCGCTTTCAGATTTCCACGCTTCGAAGAGGGCCACCGTGGCGGGCTGGGCGTGAGGATGTGTGAAAGATCTCTCACACCGCTCCGCCGGAGTCAATTCAGAACTTCGGACCGGATTTTGTCTCGGTCCGCCGGAGGCAGGGTTTTCGGTCCTACAACCTGACAAGTCTTTAGAAAGAGTTTGTTCCTGTTCCTGTTCCTGTTCCTGGCGCGAGACCCCACCCTCTACCGTCTGCGAGACGGTCTCACTATGTCGGCCCGACGATGTAGGTGATTCAGGCTTATTCGTCGAAAACTCGTCGGCCGAAACGAATTGTTCAGCGTCCGAGTTGACGCCGTCCAAACCAAGTTTCGATCCATTTTCGGTCGAAACGGATTCAGTCCCTGCACGGTTTGGATCCAATTCGCGATCAAACGATGCGCGCGCCGACGCCGAACTTCCGTCAGCCTCGCGCGCGCGCGCGTATGAGTCAACGGTTTTTTCAGCCTCGGGTGAGACGGTCTCGGTAGACAGTCTCGGTAGACGGTCTCGGTAGACGGTCTCGGTAGACGGTCTCGGTAGACGGTCTCGCCCCAGGATGCGCCTAGGTGCCGGGAAATCCTCAGGAACGCCATTCGGAAACCGTTGCGGATGGGCCTCAATCCACGCGCGAAACTCTCCGAGCGCGATATCCTTCAGGTCGCAATCGGTCACCATCTCGAGGTGCGAAATCCACCCACGAACTACAAATTCATTGTCCGGCTGATTGCACGGCTGAGTAATATTTTTTGGCAGCCAAAGGACTCCATGCTCGCTATCGAGGTACAGCCGCCGGGTCCCGTCGCCGTACGGAACCTCACACAGTTCACGTAACAGTGTGCGAAGGCGTCGCTTACCAATACGCAGATCTGCCGCGAGCGCTCCCTCACTCGTATTCCACAGTCCAGGCACGGCAGTCACGTGCCGCCCCGTCAACAACCGAAACCACAGCCATTGGACCATCGGAGGCAGATCCAAGAACCAAGGATCTGCATTGATTTTTCGCATGATCGAACTGTACAAATGGGTGTTCCGAGCCATAGAGCAAAACGTTCCTTTCTGAACTCACCCGGTAGCTGCAATGGAAAGCGGATCCGCGGGCGCATCTGTAGACACACTAGCAATCCGATCGAAGATGCTGGTCTGACTCTCATCGACGTGGAGGCGTTTTGGTCTCGGCAATTGCGGCTTGCCACGCTTGACCCAATAGGCCGCGCGCGCTTTTGCAATCGTCACGAAGTCCGGATCGCGCTCGATGCCGATGCATCGATAGCCCGCGAGTACTCCGGCGCAAACATCGGTGCCAGACCCAAGAAACCGCGACAGTGTCACGCCACCGACAGGCGTCACGAGCTTTATCAAGAATGTCATGAGAGCGATGCTCTTAAGCGTTGGATGCCAGTTGTGACGTCCACCACCTCGACCCGCTCCGGTGCGTGGACAATCGAGCGCGGCCGAATTCTCCTCGCGATCTCCCGTCATCTTTCCAGCTGACTTTTTGGGCAACTTCTCACACCCAAGCTCGCGCTCGAGCGTGGACGGTTTTGCCAAGTAGATGAATGGATTGTCGAGCTCAAGTTGCCATTCGAAGGTGTTAAAAAAACGGGAGGCGCCGCCATTATCGCGGTAACCTCGCGGCTCGGTGCTGCCGCCGTTCAGGTGAAAGTCAGTGATTCCGAACTCGCGACTTTCATCGCTCGGCGTGACAACAGTGCTTGCGCTCTGGCCACTTTGCTCGTCGAGTACTCGAATCGGACACCAGGGCGCGCACTCATAGACGAGCTGTGCCTCGGGCACGCCTTCGATGGTTTCGAACGCCTCTCCCTTAGCATCGCCGAATGGATGGGCCCCATCGGTAAAGCGGTTGATGCTTGGGCCTCGTGTGTCTCGATAGCCAAGGCATCTGCACTCGGGCGCATGCGTGCCAATGAAGTTGGCCGTCCATCGACCGCCCTCGTGCAGTTGGATGCCTTGCCCGGGAGGCGCCGCAATCTTATCGGCCTCGGCATTCGCGGTGTGCCCGCTTCGTTTCCAGCTTTCAGGGCGATCGGGCTCGTCCCAATTCGTGGACACACGACAGGCATCGACATTCATGGCGCCGGTGCCGGTGGCTAAGAGCTGCTCGGCGAGAGAGTGTTTCTTAGTTTTGTTGCCGACCTTCGAACTGCCAAAGGGCTTACGGGCGATCCACCATGTCTCTTTGGCGGGCTTCAGTGCCGTCTGATACCCGTCGAACCGCCGTGCCTCAGCAGTGGCGCCCCGCGTCCTGTAGAGGATCTCACCCTCGGTATTGGCTACGCCGACGCCATAGGTCCCGCCCTTGTCTGCAATGGGCGTCGCCGCGTTCCCACTGACCTGGTAGGTGCCTACAATCTCACGCGCTAGGCCTGCCCTCAGGTACAGCTGACGGGTGAGCCTTCGCATCAAACGCGTGCGTTGCTTCGCACGGTCCTTGTACTTTTCACCCCACAATTGCCGAGCTCTTTTCATGAGCGCGTCGGGCCAGATTTCGCGCTTCGCCCAAAGCTTAAAGAAGTACTCGTCGATGGCCTTCGAGGCGTCCTTGCTCTTCGGGAAGCCTTGCCCGAATACATGGTCAATCGAATCGACCAACTGAAAGCCCGCGAGGCGCAACGCCATGCCCGTGAGGTCACTCGTGCGCGGTAGCGACCACACCACGATATAGCCGCCGGGCTTCAGGGCTCGGTACGCCTCCCGGTTGATGCGCGTCATCCACCTCACCCACTTGAATGGACTCCCCTTGTCGGTGTCCCATTCGCACCCCATGAACCCTATCGACGATGGAGGGTCGTCCACGATGCTATCGAGCGAGTCTGACGGGATTTGCCTCATCACCTCGAGGCAATCACCCTGGACAATAGCGTAACGTTTGGAGCCTCCTAAGACCCCTTGAATTGCGAGTAGGTCGTTCATCAAGAACCTCCATCGAAAAGCTGCGTGACGTCCACGAGCTCGGGCAGGTCGTCACAGCTATCGAGCTGCCAGCCAAGCGAGTGCAAATACCGAATTAGTGATTTGGTCGCCTCGATGCGCAGTTCGACCGAATCCCAAAGCAGATTGCCAACGTGACGTACATGCGACTCGTTGACACTGCGAAAGTTGCGCGACCGAATTCGAACTGAGTTTTCATAGCGCGACGGCATGCCATCAGTGGGCAAGGATTCAAATCGAATGAATAGGCCATCTTCATGGCTACTGGTGAGCTCGAGGTTTCGATCGCCGAGGTAGATAACCAATGCATCGAATCGCCCGCGAAAACGTCCGTGCTCGTTGTTGCAACAGAAATGCACTTGGCAGTTCATCCCGTCGCCTTTCGACACGGCCATGCCGCGCGCCTCCAAGGCAGTGCGTCGTAGGTGCGTCCATCGAGTACTCGTCCAAGCTTGTTCTTTGGGTAACCTCCCCACTGCTTGAAGAAGAAGTCGACGCCGGCGGCGGCGCATTGGTCTCTCACATAACGCACGTCCTTGGCGTTAACAGGTTCCGCGCCTGGGCCCGATTCGCCGCCGACGATGACGCCATTGATGTTTGGGTGAGTTGCGGCATTCCACCCGGCGGGCAAAGCGGCCGCGATATCCACGCGCTCGAGCATGGGCTCGATGCTGAGAATTCGACAAGCCGCCGGCGTGCTGACGAGTAGCGGGACACGCTCGCGCGCGCACTTTTGGTTTTCGCAAGTGACACCAAGCACGACATTGGGCAGCACACTTGGCAACCAGCGCATACCCTCGATCCAATCATATATCGGATATGCCTCGCCCTCGAGAGATCCTTCGATCATGTCGGCGAAAAGTTGAGCACGGGCGCTTGTGTATGCCTGACGGATCTCAGCCGGACCCCGCACGAGACGCGGCTCGTCGTCGACCTCTTCGGACTGCGCAAAGCGCGTCACCCAGTCGCGCATCCGTTCGGCGCGTTTGGTCAGCACAATGAACGTGTGCCAATAGCAAACGGCCATAATCCGCCAGACGTCCATGATAAAGCCGTCGGGCACATCCGGGTGAAAGAGGTCGCTCATCGAATCCACGAACACCTCACGAGGCGCATTCCAGTGCCTTGGGTCATTGAGTGCCTCGCGTACGAGGCGGACTTCGCCCGTCCACTTCGGGCCGTGAGCAGATGCCCGCGTTAGCCCCTCGTAGAGGCCGCCGGCGCCCGCCATACGATGGGCTTGACGCTCGGCGTAGCAACGCCGGCAGCCGGGACTGAGAGGCGTGCAGCCTCGAGTCGGATTCCAAGTTTCTTCCGCCCATTCGATCTTTGTGCCCATTAGGATCCTTTTGCTTGGAAGTGACAAACCTCAGAGTTCCACGCGGCCTCGCAATCTGCGATTCGCCGCATGGGTTCACCGGTGATGCAATGCCGTGTTTCGAAATCAACGAAACACTTGTGAGTGTCCCGAAAGCCACCGAATAGGCGCCGAACGGGAATCAACTTGTGGTGCGCGCAATCGGCGCAAACGACTTTAGGTCTATAGCCCGCACCGCCGCCAAGCCCGGCCATTACTCGGCCCCTTTCGCGACCGGTGGCGTCCAGCGTTGTGCGTTTGAGAGCTTGAAGGCGAGCGCGAGTCGCGTCAGTGCATGCAACAACTCATCGTAGCCACTTTGCCGATCGGGCTGACCTCGACGGCGCAAGTGGTCTTCCGCGTGCTCGATTTGTGTTGAGTAACCATCGGCGATGAATCGCCCCTGGTAGGCCTTATCGACGGCGCCGTGCTCGAGCACCGCTAGCATCCCGGCGACTGCCTCATGCATTGCCATGAGCTCTTCGGGACCAATTAGAGGGGATACTTCGAACTCAAAGCGCACGCTCGAGCGTCTGCCGAGTGCCTGCCTACTGACATCCATCATTTGGCACCGCCGCCCGCGCTCGTTTGCCCGTGGGCGAGGCCTTGCTCGTATGCGAGGCGCTCTAGTTGGGTCGGCAACCATCCACAGCTTATGCACTTCCAAACCGTGCCAAGAGGGGTTTTGGTCAGCTCGAATTTGTGCAGCGGACACCGAGCCCGGTTGCCTGCGCTGCGCACTGCCTTAGCAAGGGCGTCACGCAGTTGGGCACGAGGACGGCCACTTACCTCGTGCAACAATTCCACAAGTGAAACGGCGCCTTTCATGGTTGATCCCATGCATCGACGCTGATACCGATCCCGCGTCTAATCGCCTTACGCCAAGGATATTCGGGAACGACCCCCGTAGCGTAACGCCCCACTTGTGAGTGGTGGATGGGCTTGCCGCGTTGGTTCTTGATCCGCCGCGCCACTGTTCGGAGGCTCAGCGTTTTGAGGAGCTCTCCGAGCTCGCGGGCTCCGCGGTTCGGGGCTGCTTTCTGACATGCTTTTTCCAAGTGTCGCATGAGAGCGACAGGGTGGGATAAATTCATCCCAGGGTCAACCCCTTACGCTGAGCCGCTTGACGCTCCCGGTAATGACTGCGAGAATCATCAGCGGAACAATGCCTACCGACGGACTCATGCAAAAAGCCCGCGGCTTCGGCCGCAGACTTCGGGATGCACGCCTGAACTCCCGACTAAGCGTTTCGGACGCTGCCCTCGAGCTCAAGACGTCGCGCAACATCTATCGCAGTTGTGGTCGATGACTGTAGAAAATTCGTTTCATCATTGCAAAGTAATCCGTCGAATTTTGCTGCAAGTACTTGAAACTCGGCCTATGGGACTAATTCATCCCAGCACCTACACGAGACTGCAAGCCTTGCGGCTTACGGAACATCTTGGAACTAGTTAAGCCTGCGCGTGAGTTCAGTGAGCTTAGCGCACACATGGAGCCACCAATGAACAATGTCCTATGCATCTCTGTGCGACAACCTTGGGCATGGGCGATCGTCAATCGTTTTAAGCCCGTGGAAAACCGAGGCCGTACGTTTCCGCAAACTCACGTGGGACCATTCCTCGTGCACACGAGCAAACAATGCACCCGCCAAGAGTACGAGGCAGCCGTCGAGACGATGCGCAAAATCGACGCCTCGATAAAGGTGCCACCGCTCGAAAAGCTCCCGCTTCAAGGCATCGTCGGGCGTGCGCGTTGCGATCGGTATGTCACCGAGTGCGATTCACCATGGTTCGAGGGACCTGTCGGGCTGATGCTCTCACAGCAAAAGCCGTTGCCATTCGTGAAGTGCGGTGGCGCTCTCGGTTGGTTCCGTTGCCCTCAGGATGTATTCGAAGAGCTCAAACGATTGACGGCGCGAGCTGCTCGAGCACCGAAAGCACCCGAGAAGGATAAGCCACCACCTCGCGACGAGTTTGCGGACGCATTCTAGCTACCCGTTCGTTGCCCATTGCTCGTCTGATTTTGGATGAGTCACCCGCTTCACCAATGCGCGAGCTGATGGATCGAGTGCACGCATTCCATGCGCCGGGCAGCTCGGCGAAACTCTGCCGTCGTTCCAATAGATCTCTTGCGTCGCCCTCCTACCGCACGCGGGCCCCATGGGCTCGAAGGTCTCTGGGTCGTAGTTTTCTCGATACGCGCACGTGTGTCGTTTGCTCATGGCTGGTACTCAAGCAGCTTATTGGACTCGCCCTTGTACAGTTTGCAGGTGCGCAAGTGTCGTTTGCCGGGCGTGCATTTGCAGCCGACGGCGTCACGCCTCTTTTGCTCCTCGGCGCGTCTAGCGAGCTCGTTCGGCTTAGGCTTACGCGGGGGCTTGCCGGCGCTCGCTCCCGTGTGATTGCGGAGCCGCTTACGGGGTGCGTCCTCGGGAGGGTTTAGCAGGATGACTTCATAGAGCACAAGGCCGCCGGCGTCGCGCTCGTGCTCGTTGCCATCACCCACCCGGTAGCGGCCGTGAAGTACTCCCTCGGGCCACCCGGCAAACCCCGTGCTGATGGCACGGCGTAGGAGGTCCACCGAGCCCGTGCCCTTGCGGGCCACGCCCTCGCCGCCCTGCTTGCCTGCGAGGCGGCCTGCCACCTTGGCGCGCCACGTAGCGGCCTGCACGAGCTCGACGTGGATGCCAGCCGCGCGGGCCCGCTCGGCCACCATCACCACGAGCCAGCTCGTGTGAATGAGGTTCGTGGCTATCGCACGGGCGGCCGCCCCATTGGCCTGGCTCGCGTCAATGTGCACGTGCTCGGTGTATTCGATGACCAGGTGCGTCACCTTGTACGCGAGGAGGGTCTGCATCACCTGCTCGGCAACGTGGCTCACAGTCTCGAGCGAGCAGACCCGCTTTGTGGTGAGTACCTCGCTCTTGCCGTTCATCGTGACCTTACGCGGCTTTTTGAGCGGGACCTCGCGTTCGAGCTCGAATGTGTCGAAGTGCAAGAACTTCAACGGCGTGGCGTTGCCCTGAGCAATGCAAATGCCCGCATACATTGCGCCCGAGTCAAAGCCAGCAATGACAGGCAAGCCCGCATAGGGATCGGCCTCAGCTGGCGGCGGCGCCGGCGCGAGCTCCTGGAGGTCGTCGGGTGAGAGCTCCTCGAAGGCCTCGGCCGTTTCGGGTGGGCTTTGCTGCTGTATGCGTTGGCGGTGCGCCTCGCGCTCGAGCTTGCGACGTTGGGCTGCTGTGATGGGTGGATCGACTTCGATGAGAATCACGTGCGCCGCAAGTGCGCCGGCGAAGAGAGTCGAGTCATAAGCCAACGATTCGAGCGCCGAATCACCGAAAACCTTGGCCGCTAGTAATTTGCATCCGGTGCGATATTCAAACGACCGTCCAAAGCGATATCGCCAAGCCGAATGAACGGGCTCGATCTCAACCCCGAGGCTTTGGACATGCTCGTGAATGTATCCAAACACCGCAGAGCCAAGCACCGACTTTGCCGAGGGCTGCTCAAGGATCACCTTTTGCACGTCATGAGAACGCAGATCTGCCTCGAGCAATCCGAGGGCGGCGCTCATCTCCTCGTTGCTGATCACTCGTTGCTTGTCCTTGCCTTCGTCGGTGCGCTCGGCCAACCGTTCGAGGTGACCGAGTTCGGTCGATAGAGCATGTACGAGCTCGAACTCGATGCCCTCACCTCGGACAATCACAACGCCCATGTAGCCGGCGTGTGCGACCGAAATCGAAGCAATGGTGACTGCCTGGTTAGGATCCATTCTTATGGAGAGGTCTGGTTTCGGGACTGGCCAACGGAACGATTCCAGAATGTCGTTGCTCATGACGATCGCCCTCGCAACGCGCGCTCGATGCGTCCACGGTTGCCCATCGTGACCGAATTCGGGTCGTCCATGTATCGACGCACCGTGCGCTCACAACATCCGGCGAGCTTCACAATACGTTCTAGTTTCTCACTCGAGAGCTTTACGACTTTGGGCCGCGAGGTATCTACACGTTCCCAACAGAGAGCCTGATCGATGCTAGCCCGGTTAGCCTCATTGACCGAAAATGGATCTGCTAAGTACCGCCGCACGGTACGCTCCGAGCATTGCGCTCGAGCGGCGATCCGAAGGATTTGGCGGGTATCGAGCTCGATACTCATACTTTAATCCATGCTTATCCGGTTAGCGCCCGGATTGTGTGCTTCTGAATTGCGTCGCGAAGCCTGTCGGCCGCTTCGCATGCCTCGGATCGAGTTGCCCACCAACCTATCCGCCACTCGCCGATAGCTGGTATTTGCAGCGCCAACTTGCAGGCGACGTACACTTTCATTTCAATTCACTCTTGGGCCCTAATAAGCCACCTTGGCGGTTTTGGTAGTCTGAAACGCTTGCTCAATTTGAACTTCCTTTCAGGGGGCTGATTTAATCATTTACCAGTTGCCGGCACTTGTCAAGTCATTTGTTTTTTTTCCGATTGGATGGCATAGTGAGGATGCTAGGACCTTGTCTCCCATGAATTCGCGCCGCCCCGCCGCCAACCACCTCGAACTCACGGGCGATCTGCTCGCCATTGCCGCGAGAGCTCTCATTGAGCAATTGCCACCTGAGCAGGTCTCGAGCGCCCCCTACCGTCAATTGTCTCGAGCATTGCGCAAGTACGAGATGGCCCGTGGCGGTGCTGCACATTGGATGGAGCCTACTGATTGCAGCACTTGCAAACATTTCGGCCGGTGCGATCATGCTAACGGTGAGGATTGCTTCGAACCCGTGACCCCTATCCCATCAGGTGTACGATGACCGATCGGCAACTTGGAAAAATCCTCGAGGCGCTGCATGCGGGTAAGACCCTCACCGACGGACTGAAGGCTGCACGCATGAGCCGCGAGCGGTACGACAGAGAGATCGCAGCTGACCCGGAAATCGAAGAGCTCGTGCAAGCCGCGATGGAGCCAAAGGCCCAGCCAGAGGCCGCCGCGGTTGCTGCCCCAGCCTCTGAACCAATCCCGGCGATCGTGATTGAAGCAACGCCGCCCGCGCCCGAAGAGCCTGAGGAGCCCGAGCCCTATCGACTTGATAAGAAACAAATCACAGCCGAGGCCGCCGAGCTCGCGGGTGGAATGTTTGGCTTTGTGCTTTGGGTCGATCGCAAGTGTGTCGACTACGGGATGCCACCGCTCTCTGATTGGTGGCGCTTTTCTCTATCGGGCTTCTATGGATCCGGTAAGCGTTGGGGCATCTTCGAGGTCGGTCGCGGTGGTGGCAAGTCTACATCGCTCACGCGTATTGCAGCCACCGAAGGACTCTTTGCCGAGCGTCAAGTGCCTCCGGGTCAACGTTGGATCTGGGCATTCATTTCGGTTGGCCTCGACGACGCTACGCGGCGCATCGTTGAGATCGAGCAGGTGCTCCGAGCGGTAGGAATAGATCCGGAGGTCAAACGCCCAAGCGGACGCCCGACGGTTGAGCTCGAGGACGTCAACGGGCAAAACATTGCGTTCGTTTCGCTCGCGTCTACGATCTCCGGTGTCTCGGGCCCGAACAGCATCGGCATCACACTCGATGAAGAGGCCAAACTTCGCGACCGAGCAAAGAACGCAAACCCCTCGAGCGAGATTATTGCCTCAGCTGCGCAGACCTTTCGAGCGCGGCCAAACATCCACGGCTTTCGGTGCTCGAGCGCCTATATGGTGCACGGCAGCCATTACGATTCCGTCATCGAAGGTGATACTAGCTCGAACTTCGTTGCCCGTATTGGCGAGCAGTTTTTGGCGCCGACACTCAAAGGTCTCTACGAGGTGGCAGACTATGAGTTAATGCTCGGCACTAAAGCGGGTGCCGATAAGATTCGGGAGTACGCCCGCACCTTGACGGCGCACTCGGCGAATGTGCCGACGTGGATTGCCAATCCGACCATTGGCGCCCTTGCCTCGCGAATGGAAGTCGATGCCCTACCCCCCGCGCGCCTTGGCGGCATGTCGCGCGCGGAATATTGGTTGCGGGAAAATGCGAGCGTGGCCATGGGTGGATCCTCGCAGTACAGCGCCGGCGACATGCGCGAGCTCGTGGCAATGAATCGCCGACTCAATAGCCCCGATCGTGAACGGCCCGGGCTGATTCAGTTCGACAAGCTCCCCGATTGGGATCCGCGGTCGAGACGAGGTCAGCGCGCCCGCCGAAGGGTCTCGGTGATTTGATGTGCGAGCTCACAGAAGACTTTCTATTCACCGATGCCAAAACGGCTGGACCCGCCGAGACGTTCGAGAGTCAAGCGCGCTCACTTCGCCGGCACGGACTCTTTGACCTTGCGCGACTCTATGATGAGATCGCGATTCGCAAACGCCAAGGGCTACCGGTTAATCCCGGACAGATGCCAGGCATCGAAGGCGAGGCGCTTGCTGATGGTAACGTCGTGGACGAGGTGACGGGGGAAGTCTACGAAGCTGCTGAGTGCTCGCGCGCTACGTGGCAGGCCCTCATGGAGTTTTGCGACCTACATCCAGACGGGACGTCGCTCGAAGCTATGGAGCACGTGCGGTTCCGCCTAGGAGAGCAATGCCTTCCTACCGCCGCATAGGCCACCACGGCCGCGCAGTGCCTATCGTAGGTAGGCGACTCAGCATTCGTACGGTAGTTTGCCGGGTCTGCAGGCGCTTTGGGCCTGGGATGGGCACCTACCAAGCCGAAGCCAACGCCAAGTGCGAGTCTGCAGGTTGGACGGAGCTGGAAGGCGAGTACGGGATCTGTCCCCACTGTCGAATGATGGCTGCTATACTTGAGGTACACAGCATGGCTGAGAATAATCCTACTCAAACTGAGAACACTTCTGCGCAAGTAACTGCGGAGAAGCCTACGCGTATTGCGTTGCCTGCGCAACTTGCCGCCTTCGAGCAGGAGGCAGCCAAGGCGAAGTGGGAAGCAATGTCTGGCGCGCCTACCCATCAGAACGCCAAGTTCTATCGGGGTACGGGCGAGGACGGTTGGAGTTTCACGGTTGCTTCCTTCGATATCGCAGGCAGTACAGATCGCGGCTACGACGGCGCTGTCGTGCACGGTCCTTTCATCGGCCACGTCCCTGCCGACGCCGCCCAGCGCCTGTTCGCAATCGCGGATCGGGCATGTACCATGCAAGATCCGAAGTGACTCCCGCGACGCGGGAAGGAGCACAACGCTGCCGCGATAAGTGCACGAGTTGCCTAGTTCAGCTCACCCTATCCCACCGATTTACCGGTGCCTGTCGATTGTTCCTGTTTTCATCTGAAAACGTGTTATAACTAAGTTGTCAGTGACCGAGCGATGGGCAGAACGCCGAGACCACCCCCTCACTGAGGGACGTCAGCAAGTACCCCCGCCCCTCGGTCACTGCACAACCAACCGGGAATACCATGGCATCGAAATCACCAAAGACTCAGGGTTTACGGGTAACAGACGAGCAGCTAGCCCGGCTTCAGGCGTGCTCTAATGCATTGACCGTTCGGGCAGCCGGAACCGAAATCGGCATTCCGACGATCATCCGTCTTTGTATCGAAAGGGGCCTACCTCTGCTCGAGGATGAACTTTCAATCAAAGAGAGAAATCCGAAGGGGAAAAAGTCATGATAGCGCAAAAGATTCGTTATTTCTCTGGCTTGTGGCTCGTGTGCTTGTGGCTCGTGGGCTGCGGTTCGAGTGACACCGTGAGCGAGGCTGATGCCATGGCCGTGAGCACCGGCGGGGGCCTCTCGTTTGCCACGGGCGGCGGCGCTTCTTTGGGCACCGGTGGGCATTCGGCGGTGGGCACGAGCACGACGGTCCCGAGCAGCACGGGCGGCTCTAGCGCGGGCACGGGAGGCCATCAGAACGCCACCGGCGGCTCGGCACCGAGTGCCACGGGCGGGACCGCTCCGAGCGCTACGGGTGGCGCCACGAGCACCACGCCAGCCCCCGATTGTGGCCTCTACGTGTTCACCCCGAATGGCATGGCCTCTAAGACCTACGGTTGCGTGTGTGGCGCGCAATTCGCCGCCCTCACACCCCCGGCCTTTGACGCTGGCTGCACCGCATCTACGGCGGTCGTTTCGGGCAATACCACCTCGATTTCGTGGGGAACTTGTTACGTCTCAGTCGCGAATGCCTTTCCTAGCGGGCAACCCGCGGGCAACGTCACCGGCGGTGGCTCCGCTGTGATCTATGGCTTTGATACGTCCTACAACTGCAACGTCGCGCTCACTCAATACAAGGGGAAGATATGACCAAACTAGTCCTTATCTCGTGCGTAATTATGGCTTTGTTATGTCCGGCCGGGGCCCTTGCCAAAGAGCCGAGCCCGGCTGAAGTCAAGCAAATGCAGGCGGCAATCGAGACGGTCTGCCCGCTCATCGAGCAAGAGGCGGGCCTCATGCAGCAGATCGCCCTCGAGCGGCAAAACCCCTCGGGCGTGGTGAGCCTGCGGCGGCTTCACGAGCTCGGCGAGCTCTTGCAGTTCACACGAGGCCAACTTGTCGAGGCACGCTCGGAGCACGCCGAAGGCCTCCGGCTCTTTCGTGACTGGGCCAAAAAGCCCCTAGACCTCGGCTTTTGCACGTCTTGGAGCAAAGCCCATGAGTAAGCCCTATTCTGGTTACATCCGCGGCAAAGTACTTGCCCTCATCGCGTGGAATGACTACGGACTAAAGCGTGCATTTTGGGGTCTAGAACCCGATGCATGGCTGAGGGCTCGGTGTAGGCAAGTGGTGCACAATAGGCCGGCCACGCATGCGGCCATCCTCCTGAGCTGGCTGCTAAGGCAATGGACATTCGGTATCATTTGGCGCTGGAAACACCGAAGCCGAAGGGTCCATAAACCTTACTCATGATCCGCATCTGCACCACGTGCCTCCTGCAAGAGCGGCCTAGGACCGAGGCGAGGTTCGTGGCAACGGCCCCCCATCGAAGATGCAGTGGTATGAGTGCGGAAAACACGAGGCCCACGAGCACGCGGCGGCCTTGGGTGAGCAGGGCGATCCCATGGCCATTCGGTTCGCGCTCGTGCCGCTCGATGTGTGGCTTGCCCAAGTCGGGATTACCTGCGGCAAGCAAGTCGATTGCGGCGGGTTCTGCTACCTGCCGAAAGATCATACGGGCGCCTGCGAATGTCGAGGCGACGTAGAGGGCCCCGATACCTGTCCAGCCTAGTTGCATGTGAAACAGCCGAAAATTTGACAGATCGTTTCAAATCTGCCCGCAAATCATGCGCTTTTTGGGTGGGATGAATTCATCCCACTTTCGAATTGACCGGCCGCCAGCCTTAGTTTACAGCTTGGGACAGTACTGCTCGCCTCGGCAGTACTGCTCAGGCCAAACGTGTCTCGTGAAACTTCCCCGGACATAAAGCGAAAGTTCCTTTGGTTGGTCGGGCAGAACGTCTCGGCAAACGCGGCATCCGTCGCGTGTGGACTGTCGTCCCGTACCGGCTATCGAATCCTGAACGAGGCCAAGAATGGTGGGACGAATTTGTCCCAACAGGGCGGACCCTTCGGTGATGCGCCCGAGCTGCCTGCGCATCGCCCCGACCCGCATTGGAGCACCGATCAGCCGGTGCCCGCTCCAAAGCGTCTGAGTTACGACCCGCGCTACCACGGCCACACCTTTCGCTCGTTTGCGGCGCCTCTCGCCTTTGATGGCTGGGATTTGCGCCGCGTACGCTCGGCCATCAGCCTGCACCGCCAAGGAAACTTTCTCGAGAGCACCACGCTTGCCATGGTGCTCATGGGCGTGGCCCCGATCCACGCCGCCCTAAAGCAACGGATTTCACCCTCGCTTGGCCTCGCCAAAATCGTCAATGGGGGCCTCAGGGGCATCTCGCGGCTCGTAGCCGAGGAGGTGCGCGCGCAGATGTGCCCGCAGAACGCGCTGATGCCGAGCATCTATTTCCCGCCGAGCATCTGGGGGGGAATGGCCGCCGACGTCGCCATGGTGGGTTTCTCGGTCCTGCAGCACGTCATGGGGGAGCCCGATCCCGATACGGGCGTGCAACCCGTCTTCACCCGCCGCTGGCCGGTGTGGGCGGTGCAGTACTTCCGTTACCGTAAGACTTACGTCGCGGTCACGAGCGAAGGCCCCGTCGATATTATCAATGACGGGAAGTTCACGCTCGTCGCGCACGAAAACGAGGAGCCTCACTTTTTCGGGGCCATCAATGTGCTCGGCGAGGAGGGCTTTGATGTCAAGACGACTCAGCGCGCCCGCTCGAACTATATCGACGCGTATGGCAACCCGAAGTGGGTCGGCATCATGCCGCCCAACATGGCGCCTAAGACTCCCGAGGGCGAGGCCTTCGAGGATGCCATGGAAGAGGCACAACAACCCGATGGCACGGCCGTCTTGCCCCACGGCGCCGCCTACAAGCTCGAGGGACTGACGAGTGACCGCTCGACGGTCATGAAGGATTCACTCGACTCGAATTGGATGTTCATCGCGGCGACGCTGCTCGGAAGTGACGGCACGATGACTCGAGGCACGGGCGTCTATTCTGCGCCCATTTTCGCCGGCGTGCGGCGGGATCTCGTTGCCGATGATCTCAAGGCGTCGCTCGTCGGCGCCAACGGCGGTCACGTCAATGTGTATTGCCAATTCAACTACTCGAGTGTGCGCGAGACCAAGAGTTGGATTCAGCCCGTCGTCGATATTCCGCTGCCCGATCCGGACACCGATGCGCGCATCAAGAGCTACTCGGATCGAGTGAAGATTTTTCACGAAGTGATCGAAAAGGAAAAGTCAAACGGCTTCGAGGTGACACAAGAGCGCGTCGAGCAGCTCTGCGAAAAACTCGAGATTCAAGCACCGCAACTTGCACCCGCCGACAACCAAATGAGGCGGATCGATCTAGCGCCCACCGATATCGCCAAAGTCGTCAAAGTCAAAGAGGCGCGTGCTTCCCAGGGACTCCCGCCGCTTGGCGATGAGCGTGATGACATGACGATCGCCGAGCTCGATGCCCTGAGCAAACCCGAGTCAGAGTCCACCTCAGAGCCCGAGAAGAACGGTAAAGGCGACGAGCCCGCCGCCGGCGCCGCCGAGCCCGAGGCGGGAGCGAACCAAAACTCGAGCGATGTCACCGGAGGCGGCGGCACGTCCACCGGAGGCGAGACTAAACCAGCAACTGGCGCACCCGCGCCCGAGGATCCATAGCCATGAGTCACTACACACACGAATACATCTCGACCGATCTGCCTCAGAAGTTTGGCACCCGTGGCCCCGCCGATCCGCTCGTGCGTTGGATCCATGCGCTTGGCGCCGGGGTCATCGTCGTAGTCAATGAGGACGGCTCGAGCGAGACGTTCAATACGAATGGCAACGAAGTCATCCCGGGACGCTTTGCTGAAGTTGTCTCGAGTACCTGCTCGAGCATCCGGATAGGCTCGGACGAGCCGCCGCAGATCGTGGCCAATACGGACGCATCTGCGCTCAACGCGGGCGCTCTCATCTACGGCGACGGCAGCGACGGCAATCTGCATTTCGACGGCACGACTACGATCCTCGGCCTCGCTCCGAGCTCGAAGGTCTACACGTTGACGCGTGACATCTTTGGCGATGCCATTGTCGTCGACGCAACGGTCGTCATCTACGCAAACGGTTTTCGCATCTTCGCCAAGACGTCTCTTACGAACAATGGGACCATCGAGAATAACGGCAAAGATGCCTCGGGTCGCACCGCGGGCGCAGTCACCAATACGGCAGGCTCGCTCGGCATCGGAACTGCGGGCGGAGCGGGCGCGAATGGAGTTGGCAATGGATCCAACGGCACCGCCCTTGCCGCTTCGCTGCCTGGCAACACGGGCACCGGCGGTGCGGGCGGCGCGGCGGGTGCGCATACGGCGGGAGCTGGGGGCACGGTCACGGCGATTACGGCGGCCGAAGGTGGCGCCCGATTCCTACTCGCGTTGCTTCTCGGTGTCTGTGTAGGTACAGGCACGAGCGGCACCGCCTCGGTCGTGACTCCCATCGGAGGCGGCACGGGTGGCGGCGGCGGTGGGGCGGACAATGCCGACGGCACCGGAGGCGGCGGCGGGGGAGGCGGCGGCCCTCTGATGGTTGCAGCGCGTCAGCTTGTCAACAACGGCGTAATTTCCTCGAACGGTGGCAAGGGCGGCGCGGGCGCATCGACGGCGAATAACGCCGGCGGTGGCGGCGGTGGGCAAGGGGGCCTCGTCATCGTCATTGCTCGGAGCTCGAGCGGCACCGGCACCGTCACCGCAACCGGCGGCACGGCGGGCGCCGGCGTAGGCACCGGAGCGGCCGGTACGGCTGGAAGTGTTGGCACCGTGCTTTCACTGGCTGCCTAAGGATGAGCTTCCTAATCGGGATTGCCATCATCCTCTCGCAACTGCCCGTGCCGGTGATCGACCGGCACGAGCCGGACCGTGAGCGACGCCTTCAGTCGATTGCCATTGCGATCGAGCGTGCCTCTGAGCGGGCGACATGCACCGGCGCTTTCGCGCTCGAGACATGCCGCCCGATCGCATCGAGTGCGACTCGAGTTGCGGCCGAGCTCATTGTGCTTGCAGCGGCCGAAACAGATCTACGCCGCAACGTGCACGCGGACGAATGCGGACCGCACGAGTGCGATGCTTCTCGGTATCGAGTGCGCGGAGTCATACACATCGAGCATAAGGCGCGCTCGCTTTGGCAATTGCATCGCGCTCCAAGTTGGTCGCTCGAAAAGTGGGAAAGCTTAGCGGGCCTATCGCAAGAGGCCACGAATGCGGCTGCCTGGGAAGCGGCGAAGTTCATGGCGGGCGGCCACGGTGCTTGCAAAACAACTGCGGGCGCGTTCGCGTACTAGGCGGGCAATCGTTCTTGCGTGTACAAATCAGCCGACGCCCGTGCGGCGCGAGTGGTTAGAATCGAGGTGCGTTTGCAAAGCCTGCAACAACTCGACGAGGCCGCGTGAATTAGGCAGTACCGGTTAGGCAGTACTGCCTAAATTACGCACTGAATTAGGCATCAAAAAAGCCGTTGACGGCATCAATCGACGCGATCCATTAGTGGGCTCACAAGGCTTGTGAAGCTCCGACGACCCGCATTCGTTTTGACGCATGAACTAGTCGCCCAACATAGTGGCGGCGGGGTCATCTGTCTAGACATGCGAGCGGTCGGCAAGCATCACAAGTTGTTTGCGAGTCGTCCGGGTGCAGAGCGAAATCGGGTCATTGCGTGGGCCTCCAAAGATAGTGCGAGAAATTCCGTCGTCGGTAGCAACGACCCGGACTCAGACGAGTCGTTGCTTACCGACACGGATGAAATCCCCGCACTGATTGGTGTCTCGATTCACGGCGTGCTCGAACAGCGTGCCGGGTACCACGAGCCGTGCGCCGGGTGGACCGATGGGCACGATGCGATTGCCGAGCGACTGATTGCGGCGATGCAGACTTCCGACGTCTTTATCGATTTCGATAGCCCGGGAGGCGCCGCCGCGGGCCTCGAAGAGGCGGTCAATCGAGTGATGCGAGTGAAGGCCGAGCTCGGTCGGCATATCACCGGATACGCAAACGAGATGATTGGCAGTGCCGCCTATTGGTGGGCCGCGTGCGTTTGCGATGAGATCTATGCGCCCGGTGCCGGCATGGTCGGTTCCATCGGCAGTCGAGGCGCTCACGAGAGTTGTGCCAAAGCGCTCGAAATGAACGGCTACGAGGTGCATTACTTTTGCTATCCGGGCCCCGGCAAGGTGGCGTTTGCACCTGAGTTGCCGCTCTCTGAACTTGGCCGCCAACGCGGCAACCGTGACGTCACGCTCGCCGGCGAGGCGTTCGTGAAAGCCGTGTGCGCCGCGCGCGGCCTAAAAAAGAAAGCCGTGCTCGAGCTCGATGCAGACATGCTGCACGGCACCGCGGCATTGGAGTTCGGACTCATCGACGGGATCGCCCCCATCGAAGAGGTCATCGAATACGCAGCAGCCCTGGCAACACGCGAGGATGAGGACGATATGGATCCACGAAATGCTCATCGACACCTGAAAATCGGCAACGAAGCACCCGAGGACCCGCATAAGCCCGAGAGCGCGGGCGCCGCGGCCGATCCGGAAAAGCCCGAAAATCCCGAAAAGCCAGGCAGTCGCACCGCCGCAGATGATGACGACGATGACGACGATGACGATGACGATGAGCGCAAGTGTAGCAAGTGCAGCGCCGTCAATGACGACAAGGCGAAGTATTGCGACAACTGCGGCGAAAAGCTCGCCTCATCGGACGACGATGACGACGATGATGACGACGATTCGGCAGATGATGACGATGACGATGATGAGGATCCGGAAAAACCTGAGGGAAAGCCAGAGGAACGTCGCCAGCAGAATCATCCACCGCCGCCGGACCGTGACGGCCACGCGCAAGGCCAGAGCATTGCCGAGCTCGTAGGTTTGAAGAAAGGCGCGAGCGCACCCGCTGTAAAAACGGCGGTGCTCAACTACGTTAAGCTCGGTAACTTCGCCATGAAGCTCACCGAGACGCGTACGGCTCCCGGTGCCATCGGCGCCCTGAAAGCGATGGCCGAGGAGGCGGGTCAAGTCTCCGAGTACAAACAATCGCTGAAGGCTGCGAAGCGCCGCGAGGAATACGGCGAGCGCATGACCCTCCTAAAGAAGTTGGCAGCCGCAAACCTGCCTGGGTACTCGCGCGGCGAGCTACTCACGGATAGCATGGTTAAGGGCAAGCGCGTCACCGTCCCAACGAAGGCGTACGCGGAAATGAGGCTCGAAACCTTGCGGGAGTTCGTGACGCGCAAAGTGCGCTCCGAAGCTCCCCAGCGTCGCAACCCCTTCGAGACGAGCCGCAAGCACGTCGAGCAAGCGGCCTTCGAAGCCGTGGTCGAGGACGCCACCGAAAGCGGCAAGTTGCAATTCAACATGTCCACCACTGCGAGCAAAGATCAGCTCGCGAAATCCTACGCGGCTTTGCAAAAGGCTGGGCTCGTCCACTAACCCCTAAACCCTTGTTTCGAGTTTTGGCCGCTAACGGCCGCGGAGAATGCACATGACTGCTACCCCCAAAGTTCTTGGAAGCTATCGACCGGTTTCGATCGACGATGCCATCAACGCCTATTTTAAGTTGCCCCTTGCTGCCAATCAACAGGTTGGCAAAGGGCAGCTCACAACGTTTAGCCGCGCAACGATGTTGCTTTCGCTTGCGCAGAGCAACGTACCAAACCAGGTCGCCGGCGGCAATGGCGAGTATGCCGAGCTCAGCGACGTCAAGAGCACCGATGGGGACGCTTGGGCTCGTACGACGCAAAAGGTCTGCCATGGCCTACAAAATAGCACCGCCAGCAACGACGGGCTCACCAATGCCGATTTCGCGGGTGTCGCATGGATCGCAGACGAAAACACCGTCGGCAAACTCTCGCATACCGGTGCGGACTCGACCCTCGTCAATCGTTCGATGTGCGGGCTTGCCTTTGGGCTCTACTCGGTTGATGGCACTCCCGTCATCTGGCACGGACCTGTCGCGTGGTTGCTAGCGCGCGCTACGCATGCGTCCGATAACAAGTGTTTTGCGGCTAAGACGCTAGCGCTTGCTGCAAGCACATCGGTTGCCGAAACCGTCATGCCACGCGTCGGTGGCGAGCTTCACGGCGTGACCAAGGTCATCCGGCTCGTAGCCGACGGCGCGATTGCGACGAGCGATTCCAACTATTGGACGTTCGACGTCTACAAGCGCACCGCCACCACGCCCGGCACTGCCGTCAAGATTGCCGAGGTCACAACCAAAGTGACCGGTGGGCACGCGCTCGCAGCTTTCACCGAGCTGCAAGTACCTCTCGTCAATGCGACCGGCTCCGCCGTCAACGACATTCTCGAGAGCGATATCATCACCATTGCCGCCACCGTCACCGGGACCGGCAACATCACCGCCGTCAACGTAACCGCCGAACTTATCGCTAGCGTCGGCTAACAACGCGCGCAGCCGTCAATCAGGAGACCGCCATGGAATTGGACATTTTCCCAGGGTTCACAACGTACGGCGTGGTTTCGCCGGCTATCATCGAGCTTGCGACAACGTTCAACGCGGAGGGCATCAATGCGCTTGCGCGCATCCCCGAAAAGAACGTGGCGTGGGCCAACGTCGGCACACGAGTCACGCGGGTCGATGTGGGGCAGGCGAAAATCCCAGTCGACGTGACACCGCTGCAAGGCTTCGAGCCCTACGAAGGTGACAGGCGTTTCCATCAAGTCAACGTCGCCGCGGTCAACGTGCGCGTGGCGCCCTTCTCGTTGAACCAAGAATGGGACATTCGGTTCAATCGCTCGGGCATCGCTCAGCTCGTGCAGTTCTATGGCCTGCAAAACTTGCCTGTAAAGGTCGTCAGTCACGCACGCGCGCTCAAAGCGGACATGGTGGCGGAGCTCATCAAAGCCTCCATCACTAATCCGAATATCGGGACCGGCCTCACCGCGAAAGCGACGGTCCTCGATACGGGCATCCCGCTATTCAGCGACGGCTACTACACGGCGGCGCATCACTCGAATCCCATCGACTCGAGCTCGGCCACGTTCGTGAACTGCCACTACGGCGCGGGCAAGATTACGGACACCGATGTCATCGGGCGGGTCATGTATGACCTGAACACGGTGCCCCATCCGAGCAAACTCAACATGACGATGGGCCTCACGATGACCGATCTCATCGGTCCGCCGAGCATGTTGATCCCATTCTTCAAGGCGTTCATTCAGAGCTACGCCCTCGAAATCAACGCGGGCGGGACAGTGGGCGCGGCGACCACGAACATCTACGCACACGATACGCTGCAAAAGGCTCAGGCCATGATCGGCGTTTCGGGCGTTGGCCCCTGGCGCTTTTGGATTGCGCCGCAGCTTGCGTCGCATCCCTACGTCGTTGCCAACCCCGACAAGCAGATGTGGATCGCACTTGCTCAAAGCGACGCCGGCGGCTCGTATTGCGAACTCGGTGGACCCTCGGTCGAGTTTACCCCTGAGCTTACGCTCATGGGTGACGATACCGAGCAGGCCCGTTACACCCGCAAAATCCGATTGCTCGGCGACCTCGATGCGGGCGTCGCTCCCGGTCTGCCTCATTTTGCCCAGATGTATTTCGAGACGGATCCGGGCTCGCCCAATCGCTCGGTGGCCTACAGCCCCTAACCCCAATCGCGGCGGCCTAGCGCCGAAAGGATTCGCTCATGCCGTACGCAGTGATCGACGATATCTACGAGCTCGGACTCGCAGCTCGGGCGTTCATTGCGTACGCGAGGCCGTTCGAAGCAGTGGACATTACGACGGGTACCATCCGCCTTAAAGCTCACGGGTACGATCCCTCGGATATCATCACGTTTGAGGTTTCATCCGGCGGACAGTTGCCATCCCAGCTCTCTGCCTTCGCCCCCTTTTATCCCTACGTAGTGACCTCAGATCTCTTCAAAGTGTGCTCGAGCCCCGGAGGCTCCCCGATTGCGCCATTTGACGTAGTGGGCAGCGCATGGGCGATTGCAATCGATCCCATCCGACGTCTGAATAAGCACCTGGCGGATACCTCTGCCATCATCGACGAGCATTTGACGGCACACGAAGTGCCAATCGACCCGGACGAAAACGGTCACTATCCGCCGGTCCTCGTTGGGGTCAATGCTCGCATGGCTGCGCGGCGCGCGGTCAATTCGCTGCAAGTCGAAAACGCACAATACCGCGTAGCGATTGAGCGCCTAAACGCGTTCGAGGAATTCGACAACGAAATGCTGAAGGACTGGAAAGCGGGCAAGCCCGTGCAGCCACGTCCCAAGCCCGACGCGCAAAACGCGCGTCTCGATAACCTCGCCATTGCGCGCTCACGCCGTCCGCTCATCGGATGGAGACGGGGAACCCTCGAATGAACAGCATCAAAGGCATCGAGCTGATTCGCCAGCGGCTTATCGATATCAGGGGCGCACCGTTTGCGGCGGCTCGCGGAGCCGCACCGCGTATTCTGCGAAAGTTACGCGCTGATGCCACCACCCGCCGCGGAAACGTGCCGAGCTTTGGCAGGATGGGGGATGTGCCAATTGCGATCGAAGTACGCGACACAGCAAGCGCCGCAACCGTGGTTGTCAAGGGTCCTGATTGGGTGCTTAAAAAGGCCCAGCAGCTTGGCCAGGTCGAAGAGTGGAAAGAGATCATCCATGACGAGGCGGGCAAGGCCGCTCGAAGGGGGATCCGGTGATTACGGCAAACACCGAAAAGCCCTCGAACTTGGCGGACGTCATCGGGCAGGTAGAGGATGCACTCGATCAGTTCTACGAGCGCAAGATCCCCGTTCAGGTTGGCGAGCAATACCTTTCTAACTTTGGCGTCGGCAGCGGTCCGAAAATCCTATTTGTGCCCGAAACTCCCGGCGGCAAAATCGACGAGCCCATTTCGATGGGGGAATCAGCCGCAAGCTATGTGCATCACTGTGACGTGCACATCCGGACATTCGAGGGATTCGATGACGATCTCGCGCGGTATAATAACGCGTACGATTTCATTGATAAGGTCATCGGCGCCATTCGCCGCGCGACGACTGGACGCGTAGTTTTCGGTGCAGCCACGGGCGAGTCCCCCACTGCGACGAACGCTTATGGCTCTGGCATCGCATTTGGATTTACCTATCGCCGCGATATCCCGCATTGGGACGCGGTCTGGCAAGGCACTACCGAGGAGGCGTCGGGCTTTACCGTCGACCCCACGGTCTCACCGTAGGAGAGCTCACCCATGTCCGGATTGTTTCAAATCACAGTCGAAGAGGCCCAAGGCCAGGTCGCCGTCAGTGCAGATATAGACAATCTCGCCGTCGTGCTCGGAATTGCGTCAGCTTTGCCAACGGCTAGACTTACGCCGTTCTTTGGCAACGGCACCGTAGCCAAATCGGCAACTGGACACGGTGACGCCGTCGATTGCCTCTGCCAAATTATCGAGCAAAAGCAGGGCAGCGAAAACCCGAATAAGCGTCCCGCCTGCCTCTACTCACTGCCCATCGATACACCGGCGAGCTACGGCGCGATCGATGTAACGGCCGTTACCGGTACCGCGGTTGTTGCGGTCGATGGATCCGTACTTCCATACGGCACCTATGAGGGTTACGTCCAAATCATGAATGGTGGCTTCATTGGCACCAGCGGCATCACCTATGTGAGCTCACTCGATAACGGGCGCAATCCCTCGCCGATTACGGGCCTTGGCACGGCGACGTCGCTCACCATAGCCGAAGGCAATGTCAAGCTGAACTTCTCGCCGACCTCGGCCGATTTGAGCGCCCTCAATACACTCATCAACGACCTGTTCACGAAGGCCAATGCTCACTTCATTGACGTGGCGTCGAGCATCCACGGCGCCGCCGATACCGCGGACGAGATCAACGGCACCACGTACCCGAGTGCAACGGATAGCCCGACGCGTATCGCGCGCGTGAACGCGATTCGGCAGGCGTATTCGCTACACCGCGTGAAGACTGCGGGCGGCGTGCACGGCGCCGTCGATGCGACCAACGTCATCGTTTCGCCGCTTGCAACGGATGACTCGAGTGCACTGGTCTTAGCGCTCGAGCTGAAGACTAAGCTCAATGCCCACGAGGTGCTGACGACGGGCGGCGTGCATGGAAGCGCGGACAACACGAATACCGTGACGGCGAGCAATCCCACGGCAGGCGCGCTTGTCACGGGCGATATCATCCGCATCCGAACCAAAGCCCCCAAGCCCTCGGCGGCCGCAATCGACTTGGCCTTTGCAGCGCTCGCGCAGGCATCGCTACAAGTGGGTCTCGTCTTTTGCGAATTTGACGTCGATTCCACGCTTGCCGCCCATCTTACGAGCGGTAAGTCTACGCTTGCCGCCGCCGGTAAGGACGTGGCCGTCCTGTACCGCACGCGCATTCCCGACGCCGAAACGAGCGAGACCGAGTCCGCATGGGCCGCCGCTATCACGGCAGACCTTCACAACACGCATGACTCGGGCACCGTGTGCGATGCGACCTTCGGACTTGTCACCGATGCGATGACCGGCAACCAGTACCTGCGCTCGGACTTTGCGCAGTGGGCGGCCGACGTCGTCCGAATCAATCGCGTCGAGATACCGGACGTCCCGTCCGATCGCCCCGAGGCAAACTTCACGCTCATCACAAAGAGCGGCGCCCTAGTCGGTCACGATGAGGGACCGCGCGGTAATGTGACCGGATTGTCCGACGATTCTCAGGGCAATCGCTTTCGCAGCACGATGCGCTTTGCGGACCAAACGCGTATCGAGGACGTCTTTTCGACGGTGCCGTGGACCATGTATGGCAGCACCGATCAGATTTTCAACTTGCCGACCCTGAGAGTCTGCAACGCTATCAAGCGCGTCGCTCGCTCGGCAGGGACGGGTGCCCTCGGTGGGCGTCTACGCTACACGCCTGCCACGAGCACAGCCGGTGCCGCGCTGACATACCCCGCGCAAAACGCGGTGCACGGTGTCATCTACGATGCGCTGAAAAAAGAGTTTTCGAACGACATTCAGAACATCGACGACGCTTCGCTCAATGGCCTCGTACAAGTCAATCCGGCCGTGACCGTGAGCGCCGGCAACCTGCTCAAGGTCTCGGCACGCATCAAGCCCGTCGTGTTCGGGTACTTGGTCGACCTCGATATCGTTTTGGCGATTCAGCAATAAGGAGAACGCTCATGCTTCGCAGAGTCAAAGGCATCGAACTCGACGGGACGACCACGATCATGACGATCGCTCGGACCGAAATCTCCTGTCTTGGAGCTAATTATGGCGACAATATCGCCCCCGAAAAGCTCCGACAGATGGGCTCGCAACAAATCGACGCGACGACCATGGGCACCTACGAGACCGAGGAGGGAAAGATCCGAATGTCCGCGAGCAACTTTCGCGGCATCTTCTTCCCACTCATCGACCAAAACGGCTTTGCCAATCGCGTGGTGCCGGTCATCTTCTCGTTCTTCCATCCGCAACTCGGCAACGATTCGGACCTGCTCGACGGGTGCCGTTTCATCAAATTGTCCCAAGCGCTCGAAGCCTCGAGCAAGGCTCAAGAGGTCGAGTTCGGCATCCTCGTTCGGCAGATCTATTGGACCGAACGTCGCGTGACCATCAACTCGCTCGATACCTCGCTCCCGCTTTCGCCCGTTCAGATCTAAGCCCATCGGCAACCCCACGTTCAGCCCGTAAGTTAGGAACATCATGGCCACTCTCAAGGAACAGTTAGCAGCAGCCCGCGCCAAACTCAGTAAGGCACAAACCCGTATCAGTGAGGATGACCGCGCCGAGCTCGAGCAGCGCGCCGAAATCTCGCGAATCAATTCCGAGACCGAAGAGGAAAACGAAAAGGCTCGCGGCCTCGAAGTAGATCGCGCCATGGACGCGACTCGTGAGCGCCTTGGACCCGATGCCAAAATCTATCCGGTGCTGCCGAAGGGATACCCCGATTGGTTTGTGGTGAAGGCCGATCCGAAGGCTCATACGCGTTGGTATAACATGAGCGTCGAAGCCGCGGCGAACCAAGACCAAAAGGTCGACCGGCAAGCAATTTCGCGTGCCTATGCGCTTGCGGTGGTGGACACGTGGAACGGTACCGTCGGCGGTGAAGATCCGGAATTCACGCAACGGCTCTCGAAGTTTCTCATCGAAAACCCCGGCCTGATTCAGGCCATCACAAACGCCGCGTGCGAAGGGGTGGGCGTTCTAACGCTCGCCCGCAAAAGCTGAGGTTAATCGACTCCTATACGAATCACGAGAAGGAAGCCTGACCGCGCGCGCTGAATGCTGGATCGAATTGCAGAAATACAAGGCCCTTTTAGCGCGCGAAACGGAACCCAAAATGAACGCGCAAGCTGAAGCCGGTCTGATTCTCGAGCAGGAAAAGGCGCATGACCTGCATCAGCTGTGTCTGCATTTTCTAAAGTCTCATGACCCAAGTGAGGTTGTCACGTGACCGTCTCGAGCGCGGAGGAAATCGCCCTGATGCTGCACACGAATATCGTGAGCTCGGCAGATGCGGCTATGGGTGCGCTTGGGCGTCTCGAGCGACAAATCATCCGTGAGCAGAACACGCTCGGGCGTCTCGAACAAAACCTCGTCCAGGCAAAATCTAAGCTCGATCAGCTTGCCGAGGGCTCAGCCGACAAGAAAGCGGTCAACGCGTTCGAAAAACAAGTCGCCGCAGTCGGCAGGCTTCGCGAAGGATTCCGCGCGGGCAAAGTTAGCGCGGACGAACTGACGGCGGCCTTCAATAAGATGAAGAGCCTACAGGGAGCCGCACAAGCGAAGTCAGTGGACGTCGCGGCCTACCGCAAACAAGAGCAGGTCATCGCCGCATTGACCGATCGTATCGGGGGTCAAAAGGACAAGATTGGAGGGCTACAGGATAAACTCACCGCCGGGAGATCGGCGCTCGAGCAGATGGGAAGGGGGGCCCAATTCCTCGGTGAAAAATTCGGGGTCACGGACTCGCAGGCGTTCAAGCTCGGGGGCTCGCTCGCGAAGCTCGGGCCTTACGGTGCGGCCATTGCCGCGGGCGTACTCCTTGCCGTTGCTGCGCTCAGCCTGTTCGTGGGCATTGTGGCTAAGGGCATCAGTGCATCGTCGCAGATGCGCCGTGAGTTTCTGGATTTGCAAGCGGCGAGCGTCTCGAGCGCGATGGGTCAATCGTGGCTCTTTAATCCTACGCGCGAAAGCACACGCGGCGCCGAGCAGCTGACCGCGGCCGTCAATCGCGTGAACGCTACGTCTGCCGCGGGACGCGAAAAGCTCGTCGGATGGGCTGCTGATCTCAAGGGTGCCCGTTTCCAAGGCAAGCAGCTCGAGACCACCCTAAACGCCATGTCGATCGCCTTCTCGGGAGGTGGCGCGAAGGGAGAGCAGATGGCCGGCGACGTCATGAATTGGGCCAAGCAGATCCGCTACATGGGCGGGAGCGTGGAGGACCTCGCCAAGCGCGTCGAGCAAAAGCTTGGCCGCGGTGCAGCTCAAGCGGCTATTTCATTCGACGTGCAGCTCTCGCGCCTGCGAAGCAACATGACTTGGATTTTCGGAGGTGCTGACGTCGATCCATTGCTTCGCGCCCTAAATTCAGTGCTGAAGATTTTCAACGCGGGTAGCGATAGCGCAAGCGGCATGCGCAATGCTATCACACGCCTCACCGAGAACGCGATCGGGATGATGCTACGGCTGGGCATTGTTTTGCTCAAAACCTATCTAGCCCTTCGCACGCACGAAACGGCCTGGAATACGCTCAAGCTGCTGGTGAAGTTCGTGGCGATTGGTGTGCTTGGGCTCACCGCAGCGGTACTCGTCAGTGCAGGCATCATCATCGGCACTGTGGCTCTTATCGTGGCCGCTATCGGCGCGCCCGTCTACGCGCTCGCGCGTATGATCGGCAACTTCAAAAAGCACTATGAGGAGCTCAGGGCGAGCGGGCGCGGCATCGGTATGTCGATTGTGCTCGGTATCATCAACGGCATTGCAGATGCCGGCGTCAACATCTGGAATGCGCTAAAAGGTGCAGTCGGGGGAGCGATCGATAAGGTCAAGAACCTTCTCGAAAGTCATTCGCCCTCGAAGGTCACGCACCGCATCGGCTTTGGCGGCATCGGCATGGGCATGGTGGGCGGCATCCAAGAGTCGGCCCCACACGTCGAGCGCGCTAGTATGCGCCTGGGACGCTCGGGCATCGCCGGCATTCAGATGGGCGCCTTTGGCGGCATCGGCATGGGCATGGTGGGCGGCATCCAAGAGTCCGCCCCGCACATCGAGCGCGCTGGCGTGCGTCTCGGAGGCTCCGGCACCGCCGGCATTCAAATGGGCACCACGGCGCCGAGCCGTCCCTCGAGTGGCTCTGGTCTCTTTGGCTCCGAAGATTTTGGCCGTGGCTCGGGCCGCGATAAGCCAAGCTTTCAGGACTGCTTCAATAACTGTTACTTTGGTGACAACATTACCGAAGAGCAGATCCGCGACTGGGTGCAGGCGGCGCTCGAGGGTGACAGCATTGACGCGGAGGTGCCCGCATAATGTCCGGGCGCCTCAACCCCTTCGATTTCCCCAAGGCCTGGGGAGAGATGATCATCGGTGGGATCTATGTGCCGGGGATTATCCAGAGTATCGACGGTTGCGAGAAACCGCAACGATGGGTCTTTCAAATGGGCCTTTCTGTTTCTAACTCGGTCAGCATCTGGCGCGGACAAAAACTCGCCGAATCCATCAAGGTCGTGACGCGCCTCTATGACAAGCAAACCTGCGCGGACGCCGATGCGTTCAGCGACGTCTTGTTACCGGTACCGGGCAAGAAGCCCCCGAGCCTCTACGTAATCAATGGGGCCCTGAATTGGGTGAAAATTACCCGTGTCTCGGTTGTCAACATCGTGCCGCCCAGGCCTGCCGCCGGGCTCTCGTGGGACTTCGGCATCGAGCTCTGCGAATACAATCCCATGAAACCGATCCCGGTTGGACCCGCAGATCCGCCTAAAGGAGAAACCGAAAACGATAGACTGCAAAAACAGTTTTCGGACCTGATGGATAAAGCCTCAAAGCTGGGGTTTCCATGAGCACTCTCGGCGGCGTTCAGTTGCTTAAGTACGAGCTTCGGTTGCCGAAGTACGGATCGTGGCGTCTCGATGCTGTTAGCACCGAAGGTGACCTTTTAAGTGGAATGGTTGAATGCGTAATCGTGGGCTTGACACTCACGGGAAAAGTCAAGCGCTCGGACTTCGATGTGCCCGATCGGCCACATACCGTCGTGTGGGGCGGCCTTGGCTGGCACAGCAAAATCACGAGCCCGATTGCGATGCAGAGCGATTCAGGCGTAAAGCTTTCATCAGTGCTGATCGCCCTTGCACGAGGCGCCAACGAGACCATCGAGCAACCCGCCGATGCCACCATCGGCTCGCATTATGAGTGCCTTGCCTCACGTCCGGGCGAGCCCGTTACTTTTGCGGACGCACTCAATGACCTTGCACGATCGGGCTACTGCAAGCCGTGGCGAGTAGATCCGGATGGTGTCACCCGCTTTGGAGAGCGTAGCGCAGTCGCTGTCACCTCGCGCGCTACCGTGATGCGCGTGAACGCCGGCGTCGGCGTCACGACATATGGCATCGACGACCCCGCACAATTCTTACCCGGTAACACGATTGATGGCATCGCGATCGAACGCGCAGAAGTGAAGGAACTTCGAGGCAAGCTCACCGCCCGCGTGTTCGCCAAAACATCGACACCGTCGCCGCGCGAGCTCGTGCGGCAAATCGTCACGGCCGAACTTCAAAAGGTCTACGCCGATAGCATCCGTACTTACTCGGTCGTGACATGCTACAGCGACGGCAGGTGCGATCTCGCGCCACAACCCGATTGTCCGCATTACCCGGAGTTGAAAAAGGTCGAGCAATGGATCGACGGTGCCGGCACCTTTCGCGCGCCGGCGGGTACCCTTGCTACGGTGCAGTTTCGCGATTGGCGTCGCACGCGCCCCGTAATCACCCACTTTCAACGCTCGGACGGAACCTCGTTCCCTGATGTGGCGCGTATTGGCGATCTCGCCCAGGGCGGCGGAAAGATGCAAGCTATAAACTTCGCGAACATATCTGGCACGCCGCTTGTGCTCTGTCTGCCAACCACGCCACCGACGCCGATACCGGGGCCCTATCTAGTCTCCTTTGGTGTGTACCCGAGTCCACCACCACCGACGGCGATTTCTGCGGGTCCGCTTTTCTCGACTATAACGAGCGGGAGCAAGCTCCGAGGAGTGAAGACCCAATGACTGGCACCGTCACCGACCTTGGGGATGTCACCTTGGGCGCGGCCATGCCGACGACCGTCAGTGCCATCGGAGCGCTCACAGCCTCGCTCAATGCTGATTTGGCCGCCGCGGGAAACCTCAAGCTTGCGCTCGATATCGGTTTGCCTGACCTCGAAACTGCAACTGCGATCGGAGCGACCGCAAACGCGCAGGCCATTGCGATGGTGACGGAGCCCTGGTTCGGTTTGCAGGTCGAGGCAAACCCCGGATTGATTGCGATGATTCAAGCGCAGATTTCGGCGCTAGGCGGCATCATCGCGGCTCTCGGGCAAGCTGGCATCGAGCTCGCCGTCTACAACGGGACCGCAGATTCGTACGGACCAGCGGTGACTACGGCGTTCGGCGCAGGCGTGGGTGGTGGTCTCCCCGCGGATCATATCGACGCTCTGATGCTCATCGCCAAAACTCCCGCGGCTTACGTCGCGCTGCAATTGCTTTTGAGGACGAGCTAATGGCAATCAACGCGGCTTCCACCTACGGCCTCGATATAGCGTGCATTCGCGACGCCGACGAGCTTTGGTCCGAAGTGAGCGGCATCGAACTCATTCGCCAAGACACCATCCACGTCATCACCTGCGAGGACTTTATAGGACCAAAGGGCAATAAGCGCGGGTTTGATGTTCGCACGCTCATCGGGAAAAAGCAAGGCGAACTCTCGAAGTACGGGCCCACGGTCTCGGAAGTGATCACGCGTGACGAGCGCATTCCAACCGCGGACGTCACATTCACCGCAACCACGAATAGTCGAGGGCTGCTTGACGTCCTCGTCAATATTATTTGCATGACTGCGTTTGGGCCATTCAGCATCGTCAAGCTCGCAAGCGAACTTACTGCGGACGATATCGGAGGATCTATCTAATGCCGAGTTTTCTGGACTTAATCACGCCAGATACGGAGTCCACTTGGCGCACTCGCATTCAGGCCTTTGCCGTTGCGGCAGGGTTAAAAATTACCAATTGGATAGAGATCGGAGTTGGCAACCAAATACTCGAGATGACCATTGCAACGGCCGACGTCGTCGGCAATCTCATTGCCAAAGCCATTCGCGGTTACGCCTCGCTCGATACGTCAGTCGATCCAGGTGACATCGACCCATATGATACCGATAATGCCGCGCGGACGGCGGGCCCCGGATACCTCTCGAGCCTCGGTCAAAACATCTATGGCACAACGCGTACCGAAGCGACCTTCGCGAATGGACCGATCATCTTCAGCAACGGTTCGAACGGTGTCACGCGTAACCTCAGCCCGGGCGGACTTGTTTTCTCCTACGTCAATCCCATCACGGGACTGAATGTCACGTACCATACGATCGAATCAGCAAGCACATACACCAATGCCGATGGCACCGTCACTGTGGCGCCCGGTACGAGTGTGAGTTTACCCGTCCAATGTGACATTATAGGCAGTGCCGGGACCGTGCCCGCCAACGGCCTCTCGCTCGTGACGACGTTGCTCGGGTGCTCGGGCACCAATCCTGACGCGCTCATCGGTAGCGACCGCCAATCGGCAAACTCGTACCGCAGCCAATGCCGCACAGCCAATGCCCGTCTCTCGCTAGGAGGCCCGAGCGCAGCTTATGAGCAGCTCGCCAAAGCTAATATTGATGGCACACCTCTGCTCAACGCTTTAGGAGTGCAAGTCGGTATCACACGCGTCTACGTGTCAGAAGACTCATCGACGGGTATCGTCGATGCCTATTACGCCTCGGATTCAGGGGCACCGAGTTCGGACGATATCAGCGCCGCAAACAACAATATCCGCGCGCAAGCCTTCGCTGTGCCCGATGCCATCACGTTTACCGGGCAAGCCGCAATAGCTCTTTCGGTGCATGTGGGTGGTAGTGCAGAAATCGAGTATCGCGCGGGACTCGATAGTCCGACCATCATTACCGGTATCATCGAAAGCCTTGCCGCCGCCTTCAAGGAATTCCCGATCGGGGGCCTTGACCGCGTAGACGGTGCGGGCAGCATCTATAAGACCGATCTGCAAGCGATTGCCCGCGACGGCTATGCGGGCCTGTACAAAGTGCAGGTCACGACTATCGTCGGCGACTCGGTGAGCGTAGCGCGTGGCAATGTGGCCATGCTCAACAGTTCGCCGTCGGATTGGACCATCAACATCGTGACACCGTCATGACGACCATTGGATACGTCCAGCAGTTCGTGGCATCGGTGGGTCCGTATTTTCTGCGCAATAGGTACATCGGCGCTTTTTTGGAGGCTGTTGCAACCAACTACGATCTCGCACTTCAGACACTCGATTTTGGCCTGCGACTCTCACAGCCGTTAAGATGTGACTCGAGCGCACTGCCGGTGCTTTCGCGCGACCGAGGATTGCCTTTCTATCCTGGAGAATCTGACCTTTCGCGTCGGCGGCGCCTAACACAGTGGAAACAGCTCGCGCGGCAATGGGGTACGCATCCGGGAGAACTCAATAACTCGCAGCCGTACTTTCTTCCGTATCGTCCGCTGATGCGCATCGTGCACCAAGACGGACTCGGGGCATCTGCTACATGGCACACCCTAGACACGAATGGACAATATACGTGGCACCAACAAATTCCGAGTAATTGGAATTGGGATGGGATTGCGAGCAAGTGGTCCCGATTTTGGGTGATTGCCTACGCCCCGGTGGAGTTCTGCTCGCTCGTTCGCTATGGGGACGGGACGCGTTATGGCGACGGGCACCACTACGCAGGCGCGCGCGAGTCCGTGACGGCAAACGATTTGGTGTCGATGATCAAGGGTAAGAAGTCTGCACATTCGCGCCTTTCCGGCTACATCATCGCAACCGATCCGGCGAGCTTTGATCCAACCGCGACGGCTGTGACCGATCCATCGGGCTGGACCTCATTGCCTACCGGAAACTGGGGCCAACCTATCAATTCAAGCGGCACGCGCACGCGATTACCGTCGGCACTTTGGATTTACGACACGAGGACACTCTAATGCCAATAGGACCATTAGTTCCGGGAAACCCGACGACTGTCACCAAGGACGATAAACCGACTTGTGTCAACCAAGTGCAAGGTCCAGCGGTCGATGGATTAATCGTTGCGGACGACGTACTTGAATCCATTCAGCTTTGCCTAAATCTCGGAATCGAACTTACGACGTTGACGGGTATGACAAGCAAGACCGCGGCGGATACGGGCGCCATGGTGTTGGTTATTTTGCAAGGTCTATACTATTACGACTCCGGAGTGACCGCCGCGACCAATGCGCCATGGATCTATCAGGCGACGGGTATCGGGGTCGGTGCTTGGGTAGCAGTCGGCGCGGGTAACCTACTCGCCAACATGCTGACCGACACAAAAGTGAATCAACAGTTGATACCCAATTGGCAAATCGTGCAATCGGTCACCGCTAATAGTGGCGCGAGTATCGCCTGGACCGTTGAGAACGCGACCTATCAGCAGATGCACAACACTGCTTCGGCAGTCCTAGACGTGCAGATTACGAATCTTCAAGCGGGCGATAAAGTTAAAATTACTGCCGGGCCATTCGAGGCGCTCGTCGCTCCGAGCGACATTCTCTATATGGAGGTCGTAGTTGCCCAAGGCTCAACAACGGCGTACTACGAGCAGTCTATTAACAGCGCCGATGTCACTCTGAGTACGACGGGAGTTTTCTGGTGGCACTTTGTTTATCAGAGCAGCGGAACCGCCAATGCAACAATCGGTTTCAATTGCAAGAACAGTGGCTCAGTCGCTTCGGCTATTTATCTTGGAACAACACCAATCGGAAATTGGGGTGTCGCCGGTAATGGCTACCAGTATTGCAGCTACGAAGTGCAAAGGAAGTTCTGATGCCCTACATTTCTGCGATAATCGAAATTCTCGACGAAAGCAACGCACGCATTGACTTGCCAGTGCAAGGCGTCCAACAACCGATAGCACTAAAGCTCGATACCTCTACACTCGACGTCACCTCTAGAGATCGAGGCGATGGCATCACCGAGGTATTGATCGGAGCCAGAGGAGGGTCTGGAGCCGGAGCCACCGGTGCCAGCGGAGCAAGCGGCAACCCCGGAGCCACCGGTGCCAGCGGAGCAAGCGGCAACCCCGGAGCCACCGGTGCCAGCGGAGCAAGCGGCAACCCCGGAGCCAGCGGAACGCCAGGTCCAATTGGGCATTACGTTGCCGCGGACGTCCTTAACATGGATCTCATTTCGGGGGCCGTACCGGGGGACGATTGTTATGTTGCCGACACCATGAATACATGGCATGCACTGCCGAGCGGAACCTTGCCGGTCGGAGCAAATGTGCGCAACGGCATCGGCGTCCAATGGGTATTCAGCATAGCTACTTTAGCTGGCAAAGCCGGGTTCGTGGGAGGCATCTGTCGCGTGAGCATCCCGAATTTTCCGTCAGACGCTCTTGTCGTATCGATTGTGCGCACGCTCTCCCTCGGGGCGCCAGGTGATGTTGATAGCATTGCCAGCGACCCCAACGGTTTCACCATCATAAGTAAAAGCTCGCAAGACGGTTCACTATTCAACTGGCTGGCTATAGCCTAAAAAAGGGACTTTTCATGTCTGGAACCTTCGTACTACCCCCAATCGAAAACTTTCCCCAGTGCGACTATTCGGTTACCGATCCGTCCTGGAATCCGGCATCATTCACCGCCATATCAGTTGGAGCTACTTCGCTAGTCGCCGGAAATCGCATTCTGTGGGCTGCGGGCTCTGCACAAGGGCCTTATGTTGTGTCCGTAGGAGGAACAACTGGGTGCGTTGCGGCTCTCTCGACAACTGATGTGCCCAAGCTCAATGCACGCGTGAACGTTGGTAGCGACACATGGATCAACACGAGTGGGAGCGTGTTTGCCTTTAGTCTCGTTGGCGGCGATCGTAACATAGCGCCCAACCATCCGCATATTTATTGGTCCGGCAACTGTTATGTGCACGGCGCCGATTACGTGCTCATGCTGACGCCTGGGCAGTATTGTGTAGTTACGTTTTGGGGATCGTCGTTGTCAATCACGTTAGACGTCTCGGCGTTCGTCGCGAATAGCGACGCGGCTGGAAACTACCCCACCGTGCGACACAACGCGGATGGGGGTGCATTTAGCGCCAATGTGCAACTTACCGCAACGACGACGAGCTACAAGGTTACTGGCTTGACTTACGGATGGCACACGATTCGATTTGAGTTTGACTCCGTATATGGGACAGATGATTGTTGGACGACTCCGGTCGGAGCACTCAAAGTGACGGGCTTTACCCTGCCGTACCCAACGCTAATAGCGGCGCCAGGGATCAATACTGGTCTACTGCAGGTTGACGGAGACTCAATCGCTGCGGGCGTCAATGTGCTTGGCGTGGGCTCGAGCACGGGACCCGATGGCACATACTACCCGCAGGTCAACCGCGCGCACCTAGCCTTTGGGCGCTTGCTCGCGACATATCTCGGTTACGAGTACAATCAGATCGGGTATGGTGGGGCTGGCTACGTAACGGCCGGCATAGGCAACGTGCCAGCTTACCCGCAAAACGCTGACAGTTATTATTCGGGCGTGTCGAAGCTTACGGCGGCTGGGTTAGCAAAGAAACAGCCCGATCTGAGGATGCTCTGTTTTGGAACGAACGACGGCTCGAATGTCTGCGCGAAATGGGTCCAGCAGCGCATCCGAGAATGCAAGGCACAGGCCCCAAACGGACAGATCGCTGTTGTAGTGCCCCCGGGGGGAACGGCGCGATCCGAAATTACATCCGGGGTCACGAACGCGATTGCTGAAAATGCGGACGGACTCGTGCAGCTAGTTGATTGTGGCACCATCGCGGGTATGACGTACTCTGATGGCACGCACCCAGATACCGCTGGTCATATCACCTATGCCGCGGCAATTGAGGCCAATCTGCCCACCCTTGGGCTCGGCTCGGAAGTGACCCAAATATGGGATTTTGGGGCTAAATCATCGCTGACGCTCGATGGGTCCGGGAATGTCTCTGCGATATCCTCACTTGTCGGCAGTATGACGGCGTCGCAAGCGACCGCTGGAACCCGCCCGATATACGTACCAAATGAGCGGCATCCCGTGATCCGCTTCGAGGGCCCCGGGCATACTGCGCGCTACCTCGCCGCATCGTCGGCCCCAAATGTTTTGGCATCCGGAGGCACGATATTTCTCGTTGTGGCTCACAACGTTAACGAAGCGACCGTCGCCAGCGTTATGTATTTCAACGACGTGGTTATTTACTTGTGTCTGACGGCTGGCAATACCTGGGGCATCGTCGAGAAAATCAGCTCCGCAGATACGCAGTTTTCGTCGGGTCAGACCATCGGTGGAGGATTGGCGCTGTTGACGATTACCGCGTCGGCAATCTCTAATATCTACCTACGCACAAATGGAGGAAACTCTACCCACATCACAACGGCTACCGCGTTTGAGGTCGTTGGTGGTCAGTCTTTCGGGAATCCCTACGCATTGTGTGCTTGTGATCTAGCCTATTGCATGGTCGTAAACACCGCCCTCAGTGGCGCACCGCTTGCAAATGTGGAAATGCAATTGTTGCGGCGGTTTCGTATTCCGAAGGCCACGTCATGAAATAGGAGTTCGGTCCGGCATGGGATGCGTGGAGTATAGCGATTATGAAATTCAAGCTACTTCGATGGTTGATAGCGCTGCTCGTGTTTGCTGGGGTGGCGCATTTCGCGACAGCTTCAGTCGAAACAGACTGGCCCAGCCGTCAAGCTTTCCACGCTACTGACATCGCTAGCCTGGCTGCTCAAATAGGAGCCCGGTCCGGGATGGAGGCATGGGTCGACAATAACGGGACGGGTGTTGGCGCGCGCTATACTGCAATGCCGAGCGCGACCTTCACGGTAAATTCCCCGCATGTTTTCAACGGTCAGGGCGTGCAATGGGCGGACGACTACACGCTCATAATTGCTTCCGGGGCAGACAACACGGCAGATGCTACCGCCTTCGGCAAGGGCAAAGTGCAGCTGGATAACGATTTGTGCGGAACGGCTGCTTTGCCAGGAGTCTGCGGAATCCACGGCGGCACAGTTCCGTCAGCTCCCGGATCCGGGGAAGTCGGTAAGTTGTTCGGGGTTTCCGCTTCCAACACCTATGCTAACCAGGCCCCCGCGACGTGGGGACTGGTAACTACCACAGGAGCAACGTCGATCACGTTTGGGCAGAATGTGACAGCGCCACAGATTTCGCAGGCAACGGCAGCGGTCGGAGTTAATGCGCAATCGATGTGCATTGCGGCGCAGGATGCAACCCAATCCAGCGGGAACGCGGCTTACGGCGGGGATTTTTGGTACGGGTCAGGACGGGCAGGTCCCACATCGGGCAATCCTAGCTGCAACTATGAGGTCACTGACGCAATCGCCGGGGTCTGCGCATCCGGAGTGATCCTTTCGGATACGTGCGGCGGCACGCCATCGTTCAAACGATTTCGCACCAACGAAGTACTGCAAGTTAACGTAGTTACTCCGGAAACGCACATCATTGCCGCAGACTTGGGTTTCGCGAATAAAGAAGGGATAACCGGTTGCCGAGCTACTACAACGTCCGTAGGCAGCTTCAGCTGCGACATTACGAGCGTGGCAAGCAGCAGTGGGCTTGACAACAACAAGAGCTATACGGTGCAATATCTCATTCAAGCGCGGGGAGTTGGCGTCTATTCATCGGCGCTAATCCTTGCGACATGGAGCAAGGACTCCGGGACGTTGACGTCCTATGGCGGAGTAGCAGTCTCCAACGTCGGCGGAATTTCATTTGGATTTCAGACTCCAAACAACGACGCTATGCGACTCCAAATCACGCCGTCTAGTACGGTATCAACGCAATGGTCCATTAAGGCGATCACCTGGGAAAACTGACAAAAATGGCAAAAATACGCGCCTCTCGAAGGGGGGGGTGTGGGCATGTGAATAAACTTATGGCAGGATAGGGAAGTCATGAAGTTTCGTTTTCACTGCCTCGGACTACCACACACCGCAACCAATGCGGACTATTTGGCGTGCGCGTATACGCAGAAGGTGCGCAAATTCCTAAAAATGATGAGCCGCCGCGGCCATCGGTGTATCCACTACGGCAACGAGGGATCACAGGTGCCCGACGCGGTCGAGCACGTGCAGCTATTCAGCGAAGCTGAGCGCTCGAAGTTCTTCGGGCAGCACGATGCCACTAAACAATACGACATCGAATGGGATCCGAACTTGCCGTATTGGTACAAGTATTCACAACGCGCAGCTCCAGCCCTAGCCGAACGCTGCAAAAAGGGTGACTTCATCTGTCTGATCACCGCACCCTACATGTATCGGAATGCGCTCGACCAATTTCCAGGTGCCTATTCAGGAATTTGCTATGGGCCAATGGCCGTCGAGTATGGGATTGGCTACTACGGATACAGCTCTAGGTATAGATGTTACGAGTCCTCATCGCATCGTGAGTTTTGCCACGGTATGCGAAACTATCGGATCGAGGACAATCTCGATGCCGTCATCCCGAACTATTTCGATCTCGATGAGTTCAGCATCAAGCCGGATGCCCAGAGTCTGCGAAAGCTTCAAGCGCTTACTGCAGATCCGTATTATCTATTCGTCGGACGTATCAACAAAGACAAAGGCTATGAGATCGCGATCGAAGTCACGCACGAAATCGGCGCGAAGCTTATCATAGCGGGCGCTTTGAGCGGTTCGAGCTTCGATCCATCGTCGCTACCTTCGCATGTCAGATATTATGGCCCCGTCAATATGACCGAACGCGCATACCTCATGCGCCACTGTATCGCCGGATTTGCGCCCTCGCGCTATCGGGAGCCCTTTTGTGGAGTCAGCGTCGAATTTCAATTGTGTGGACGGCCATGCATCACGACCGACCACGCAGCGTTCCTCGAGAATTGCGCAACGCGTTGGCGATGCGCGAGTCACCATGAATTCATGAGCGCGGCAAAGGATGCGCAAACTTTGACTGACAACGATTTTGCCGCTATTCAGAGTCACGCCGAAAACACATGGAGTCTCGAGGCCGTAGCACCGCTTTACGAGCGCTATTTCGGCCGGCTCTATTCACTTTGGGGCAATGGTTGGTACGAGCAGCGACCGCTTGAGCAGCTCATGGAGCCCCGAGACGACAGAAAGGAAACGTCATGCAACAGTGGTTCGATACAAACGGAGTAATGGTGGGCAGCATTGTGACCCTCGTACTTCAAGGCATTCTCTCAGCGATTTTCAGAAACGTTCAAAAAAACGCCTGGTGGGTGCAGATCATCCGATGGGTGCTGCAAAGTGGTTGGAACTATTTCCAGGCGGGCAGCGAAACCATTCACCGCACCGAGGTAGCACAGCGCGTCGCCAAAGCGGCGATGTTCGCAATGTGTCTGGTGGGACTTGCGGGCGTGCTCAATGTGGTCACCGCCTGCACGTCGGTCACTCCATCGATGACGAGCGCGCAAACCGCAAACGGAAAGTCGTGGCCGCTATGCGTCGAGGCAGATTTCGTTACCTCGATCCCCATCGTCAAGAATTGGAGTGTGCTCGCGTGCGCCACGACCGATGCAACGCTTGCCGAGGTCAAGCAAGGTGCGATCGACAACTTCAAAGCGGAGCATCCCGACGCGAAGCTTGTAAGCGAGACGAGGTTGCAACCGATCAGCCTCGAGCAATTCAAAGCCACCCACCCCGAGGCAAAGGTCGTCACTCAATGAGAGGCCTTGCGCTCGTGCTGCTCGCCTGCGCGCTTTCCTGCGCACCGGACGAGTCTACCCTTGCCGGCGCTGGTACGGTTTCGGACTGCTCGAAGCCCTCGGCGTCCTGTCAATACACCCAAACCAACCCATGGAGAGACGACGTGATCCATCGACAGAGTGCCTATGTGTGTGCCGCTTGGCTTTGGGCCTGCGGTCCGAAACCCAACCCTAACCCCACGCCTACGCCGGTGCCCGTGCAGACGGGCGGGAGCGCGGCTACGGGGGGAACATCGTCCGCCGGCGGAGCCCTCGCGACAGGTGGCAAGGCGGCAACCGGCGGCACCATTTCGGCGGGGGGCAGCAGTGCCATCGGCCAGTGTGCTGACTACTGCGCAAAAAAGGCGTCTCTCGGCTGCAACACCGACCAAAGTTCGTGCGTCCGAATCTGCACGCTCAACACCAGCGACAAGCGCTTCACTCAGAACGTCGCTTGTCTCATGTCCCAAACGTCCAAAGCAAGCGCGCAAAAGGCGTGCGGCATCACCTCGTGCCCATAAGTCCTAACCTGAAAGATTTCACCCATGCGAATCTTTGACAATCACAAATTCGGGCTCATTCAGACGCCACCCGAGCGGCTTGCGAATGTTCCATATATCATGTCTTTTTTGGCCGCCGCCGGTGGTGCTCTGCCACTCATCGCTGACAAGACCGATTATTCGCTCAAATGTCCGAGCGGCCTTTGGGGAATGTTCGGCAATGGTCCCGATCCAACGGACCCCGAAGTGGGTGCGGGCTGCGGGGATTGCGTGCTTGCGTACCTCGCCAACGCGATATCGACACATGCCGTCAATTCGGGGCAACCGGTACCAGGGTTCACGAGCAAACAAGTTGTCGCGTGGTACTCGGAGGTGACGGGATACGTGCCCGGTGATGAGAGCACCGACAACGGCACGGACCCGGTCGACATGCTCAATTGGGCGCTCGGTAAGGGTCTCATCCTCGCATATGGCCAGGTGCCGATCGTCGGCAACGATGCACACCTCGCTTGCGCGATCGACATCTTCGGTGGCGTCGGCGCTGCTGTGCAGGTGCCAAGCGGTTGGATGGACTCGACAACGTGGGACGCCGACATGGGCACAATCGAAGGCGGTCATATGATTGCTCTCGTGAACCATGACCAGGACGTCAACACGGGCGCCGAGACCTGGGGGCAAATCGTGCAGCTCACTAAAGGCGGCAAAGACCAATACGGCGTTTCGGCCTTCGCGATTATCACGCCGCAATGGATGCAGACCGTCGGGACGAGCCTGCAAGGCTTCAAACTCGAGGAGCTCAAAGCGGCTCTCTCATTGGTGAAATGATGCTCACCACTCATGCTCAAGCGCGCGAGTACGCTCGAGGGGGATTCGCGTTGAGGTTTGGCGCGGATCCCAACGAGTGGATCTCCAAAATACTCGCGGGCGTTGCCTGGCTCGAAACCTGTTACTCCAATGCCTGGGCGCTCACCAAAAAGGATCCCGCCCTGAACCCCAAGAATCAGGGCGCGATCCAATGCGGGAGCTCCTGGAAGTATGCGAGCTTCGCAGCCACCGATACCCATCCGAATGCCGATGGCTCGAACACACCGTACCCCGCGGCGTTTCGCTTGTACGCCGATTTCGTGCGAGCAAACACAACAGTGCAGTACCCCGGCGGATGGGACGATCTCGCGCAAGTCGCCTACAGCAATCGCGGCAGAAGCGTGGTGCTCGATGCCGCTCGAGCGGGTGACGTCTATCAGGTGTCCGCCCTGCTGCATTCCACGGGCTACTATGAGGGATGGGGTCCAACGGTTGAGGTGCGCGTGCAGCACCATTACCGAGCACTCTGCAAGGCCATTGCCACGGCCGACGCGGCCATTGGCGAGCCACCTCAGCCCGTGCCATCACCGCTGATTAAGATCCCACCGACCGTGCAATTCGGTGACGAGGGCCCCATCGTCAAGCGCTTGCAATGGGAGTTGCAGGTCGCCGCCGATGGGAAGTTTGGGCCGATGACGCGCGATGCAGTCATGCACTATCAGCTCATGAACCATCTCACGGTCAACGGCGTCGTGGGACTCAAGACTTGGTATGCACTTCTTACGGACGACTACATCCCACCGGAGTTAGCCGCATGAGTAACGAGGACGTCACCACCAAAACCATTGAGACCGAGGCCTCACACGCAGCTTACGTACAGCAGCTGCTCGAAGAGCTTGCGCAAAAGGATCGGGAGCTCGTGGAGACACGCGTCGAGCTCAAGCAGCTGCGAAGCGGTAAGACGTGGCCACCACCCCCTCAGAAGACACGCGACGAACAAGACACCGACGACCTCACTTGCGAGAAGCACAAGGCCGATCTGCTCTCCGAGCTGCAATTCATGCGACAGGCTTTCGCGACCATGAATAGCGAGCTTGGGAGTGTGCACCGCGAGCTCGCCGAGTATCGTCCGCTCGTGCAGAGGATGACCGAATTTCTGCAAGCGGGCTGCTGCGAGCATTGCCCCAACCGTCCCCCAGTCCCGCCGGCGCCGCCCGCTGGACATACACCCCTTTCGGTCGTGCCGAAAGCGGCAGCCGGAGGCGGCGAGTAATCGCGATGAGTCCGAAGTCGTGCCCCGATGCCGAGGCGTGTGTGTTTGCGCGTCAAGCGCAAGCCTCGGCATTGGAAGCGATCGAGGCCGCCGGCGGAGCCTTGGGCCTTGCGAGCTCCGCCAAAGAGGCGGTCAGCGACGCGGCAACGAAAGCCGAACTCAAAGCGCTCTCGTCCGATGTGCGCGAGCTCAAGTCAAAGGTTTCGGTGGCCACGGTCATCAGTGGGGCTATGGGTGCGCTTGCCGTCATCGTGGCGGCCGTCTTGGGTTTTTTGGCGGTGATGACACCGTCCAAAATCACGTCCAAGGTGCAAGAGGTGGCGAGCGCCACCGCCGAGAGTATCATCCGTCAAAGACTGCCGACCATCGAAGCCACGGCGGATGATGCCGCCGAACGCGGCTCCGATCGCGCGCTCAAGAAATTCATCGAGCGGCAAAATCCGCCACCGCTACAGCGAGTTGAGGTCATCACCGCCCGGCCAAAGAAGCGTTGACAGCCTTCGAACGATGCGCATACTTGGGGAGTTCGTTAGAGGCAAAACGTTCCAAGCTGAGCCCACCGTGTGACACTTAGGTTACCCGGTGGGTTTAGTGTTTAAGGATGCCGCCGCTTTGCCTTCATTGGCTTTCGGCGCTTCGCCCATTCGGCGTCGACTACTTTGGCACGCTCGAAATCCTCTTTGGACAGCCCGATCGTCTCGGCCATCTTTTCCGCGTCCCAATAGTTGAGCGCACTCAAAGGCACGCCGAGCTTTCGGGCCTCGGCTTTGAGACGTTGCACCATCGTCTTGATGATTTCACGTTGCTGCTCGGCCGCCTTGATCGCCACCGAAGAGAGCCGGGACGTGCACCGGTTGCATCACATCCGGATGGAGATCTGCATTATCGAGTCGAACGCTTCCATTCCTCGTTGACGATGAGCTCGATCCGCGGTGGGGCATTGGCGGCGCCGATGCGAGTGAGATTGTCCTCGGGTCTAGGCCAGTTCGAGATTGTCTCGACGGATGCCGTGTAGCCGATGAGTTCGAGTTGGTTGCGTATGATTTCGATGACGAGTCCAGGCTTGCCGTCGGCAAGGTGGTGAGCCTCACCCTTCACCGTCCGCATATATTCGCGCCCGAACCCAAAGGGCACGTCCCATTGCTCACCATGCACGGTTATCGAGTTCTTTCGCATGTGTATTCACTCCATCAATTCGTAGTTGCCTCTCAAGCGATCGAAGCGGACGCGAATCGGGTCGATGCGTGTGCCTTTGCGCCCCTCGGCTTCAATGGCTGCGAAGCCAAAGAACTCCATGTCGAGTTGCAGCTTCATCCGATCGATCATGGTCAGATCGTAGTCTGAAAACAGCTCACCGAGCGAGCCCGCGAAAACGCGAAAGGCGCCGAGCTCGTCAGACACAATGAGCCCGAGCTCTTCGGCATCGGCGCGCTCGAGCGCAATCATCACCTCGGTGCCGCGTGACACCTGGGTGATGGGTGCGGGCTCATCGCTACGACTCAGAGCCTCAGCACACACGAAGTCGAGCAGCGCCGAGCCGAGCTCGTTGCGCAGCGTCCTTGCTTGCTCGTAGTCGAGTGCCACGAGCTCGGGCAGGGGGTCACCGCTAAGAACGATTCTTCCGCTTTCGTGCTGGGCGTGCATTGGGTATCTCCTTTGGGAGCTCGACGGGAGCTCCAAGCATACTCTCGAGCTCGGCCAAAGCCTCGCGTGTCGTGTGAATGGCGGCGATTGCGCTTGCGCGTGGGCCCCGGCTATCGAGATCAGAACGGATGATAGACTGTCCGAACTGCCGCAAGTGCCGCGCACAGTGGTCGCATTGGATGGCCGTCGATTCGAGCGCCGCCGGGAGACCGACGTTACTTATAGCCACGATGGTCTCCATCGAGCTGCTCGACGTCGAAACTACCGGATGCGATAAACTGCCAGTCGTCCCGGTTCTCTCGATTGTACGCCTCGATGAGGTGCATCATGGTGAGTAGCTCGATGCACGATGAGATCCCCCAGATTGCGCGCCGTCCTTCGCCGTCAGTGAAATAGAGGTTTACCCCATCGCGCTCGGCAAGAATGTCATAGCCTCGAGGCAATGGGGGCAGCGTCCACGCTTTGCGCTTTGGTGCACCTGGGTAAGGGCTACCGACGGCACGAGCATCGAGATATTCGCGCGCTTCGATGAGCGCTCGGTAAATGGGGATTTCGTGAGACTCAGGCACTGGACCCCAAGTGTCGTCGCCCTCGCCTTCGCACTCGTCCTCACCCGCCGGGCGGTGCACGAACCATTTGCCGTCGATGACCTTCCACTGACAACGCGCCGGCAACCATACACGCAGGGGATTCATGAAGATCTCATTGCGTGCTTGAAGTCTGCCAAAGAAACGGCCTCTGACCTCGACCGCGAGCCTCACCTGATAAATTGACCATCCCTCGCCGACGATGTTGTCACCCTTCAATATTGCGATCGTGTTGCAGACGACTAAGTCGGGGACTCGCTCGTGCACGGTAAAGACGTCGCCGCCATAGGTCTCGGAGTACACCAGCTCATCAGCATCGTCGACCTTCGTTTCGATTGCATTCATACCTAGACCTCTCGAACGTTTTGAGAATGGATTGCAAGGGGCGCCAAGCCCAATACGCAATCGGGCAGGGGCCATCAATATAGATCTTGAAAGCCTCGAAGTCGTAGGCGACTCCCGCGTATTGACGCACCTCGCCGAATCGCGGCGGGGCGTTGGTTGGCGCCGAAAGCCGCACCACCCTCTGAATTGGGTCGGGGTTCAACCAGGTGCGTCCGAGCATGTCAGAGCGGGGCGAGTACTGCACGTAGAGGCCCCGCTCGAAACCTTGCTTGTAGCCCTGCTCGCTGGCATCGCGCAGCCGGCGAGCATCTGCCTCATAGTCTGGACCGGTGTTGTATCGGAACACTCAAGTAGTTCCCCTGAATTCAGTACGCACTTGCCGTAAGTTCTTTTGGAGCTCGTCGGCGGCCATTAGCACGTCCTGATCGGGCTCGATGCCGATGCTCTTGGCCCATGATTGCAGCTCGCGGGCAAAGCGTCGCACGGCCATATACTGCCTCACGGCTACCCGAAACGCACATTCGCGCACCGGGCGAAACTCCGATTCCTGAACGAGAGTTAGATTGAACAGGCAAAGGTCAGCGGCGGCAAGCGCCGAGTCGTAGTCCCGAGTGATGCGTTCGAGCGATGTTGTCATGGGGTGTTCCTCCTGCTTGTCCCTTAATACGGACGCCCATCTCAGATGATAACAGGTTTTTAGCGGGTGGGTTAACATTTGTCGCATGTAAGCGACACCCCTGGGATTTATTTGTCCCGGGCGTGGGTTTTGGGAGAGTATGGGCAGACCCATGCACAATTGCCGATTGACAGGTGCCGGCAGTTGGTGTACCGTCCCCGGATAAGCGTCTATGACTTGCGAGCAGCTCGAACACATGCGTCTTGTCTTCAACGTAGTGAGCCTACTGCTCTCGACCGTCGCGCTCGTGATATCGGTACGCGTGTGGTTCCACGCTCGGAGTTTGGTGCGCCAGGCTAGGCAACTCTCGCAAGAGGGCTCTGCACTCGACAAGCGGGGCGCGGAAGTGATTCGAGTGCTGAGAGGCGATAAGCTCGATGGCTGAGCTTTTTATCTGCCCGCGGTGCCTGAAGTCTCACCGCAAGGGCTGGTACCTCGAAACTCGGATCTATCGGTGCGAGCGGTGCGGCTACATCGGGCGCGGGTACCACCGAGTCGAGGGTTTCGATTTGGCGCTTGCCGCTTGCATCGACCAGATGATGGCAGGGCTACAGGCTTGCCACGTTATCGACATTGACGATCCGCCTCCGGCGTCGTTCGACATTGCGCTTTTGCAGCCGCGCGATGAGGTGAACTTTCGCTCGGCGGTGCGGGAGTTCGATCGGCATATCGAGCGGCTCGTTCACGGGCAACAGGTGACTCGACCGAGCGTAGGAGTCCTCGCTCGGAAGGCGGCTCGAGCCTTTCTCGAGCAGCAGGGAAAGGGGTAAATCATGAGTCTAGAAGGCATCACTATTTGCGGGGCGGACGATTCAATCGGCGTGCACATGCTGCCGCTTCTGTCGCGGACGTATCCGTTTATCGAGTTTGGCATCCTCATGTCGAGGGACCGCGTAGGCACGCCTCGATATCCGTCACTCGGTTGGATTGACAAGGTCTGCCGCTATTACGACAAGTACCGGGGATTCGGGCTCTCAATGCACCTCTGCGGCGAGATGGCTCGCGTCACGGCTGGGGGCGATCCGGCGTATCTGCTCGCGTGCAACTACCAGGCATTCCGCCGCGTGCAGTTCAATCGAGTCACCCAGATAGGCAATGCATTTCCAACGCTCGTGCAGCAATTCCACGAGGTAGAGTTCATCATGCAGACGCCAACGGTCGATCTGCTCGAGGTGTATGCGGGTCTCTCGGAGTATTGTCGCCCAGGGAAGCTCGGCGCCTTATTCGACCCGAGTGGCGGCCGTGGCATCTTCGCCGGTGCCTTTCCGCGTACGACGCCAAGAGCGCTGCACGTCGGCTTCGCCGGGGGCATCGGGCCCGACAACATACTCGAGGTCATCACGCGACTCGGTGAGCGTCCTCAGCCGTATTGGTTGTGCATGGAGAGGTCGGTCCGAAACAAGGATGACGAGTTTGACGTGCAGAAGGTCGAGGCGGTGGCACGCGTCGTGTCCGAGCATTTGGCTGGGCGACTTCGCACCATGGGGCGCCAGGCGTTAGCATGATGCATGAGACCATCAATGGTTAAGCCGCTTGAGACCGTCCCGGGTCAGTACCGTGGAAGGATGGAGTTCCTCGTGCAGAGCGATCCACGAAACGCCCGACGGTGGCGTGCGAATCAGCATCGAGGTGCACTGATGACGTTCGCTCTCATTCGGAACGACATGCCGAAATGCTCGGGGTGCGGTGTTACGTCAATATCGACGGCAAGTGCTCTCGAGGCGAGATTCCCGGTGCGCGAGATGGTCGCCCGCGATTGGATTCGGGATGGTGATTCGGCGACCATAGAGGCCGAGCTCATTCGGTTTTTTCGCGTGCGGTCGGTTGCTGAGTTGCTTGGTCCGACCGCCTTAGAGGATCTATTCCAGGCGATCACTAAACCCTTTTGACGGTGCACTGATGAAACCGGACTACTATCCACCAACCCCACCCGAACTCGAACCGTGCCGACTCGTATTCATCAGCCGCGCGCTTGGACTACCCGATGGGGTCGCCCTCAGCGTCGTTCTGCATCGGATTGAAAAACTACAGCAGGCAGACGCCGAATTGGCTCGCCGCCGTATACGGTTGCATTGATGGCCTACTACTATTGTCGATTTGATAGCCCGACTCGCCTTGCGGAAAGGCTCAAGCAACCGCCTCGGAGAGAGTTCATCAAAGCGGGCTCGAGTGAGCTTGGACCCCCGATCCCACCTTCTCGGAATCCTTGGATCGGACCTTTGATGTGGGCAATGGCGGGGCCGTTTCAGATGAGGTGTTTTGGCGCTCATCAGAGCGACTGGCAAGAGCGAGCCGATCGGTTTTTCCTTACGCTCGAGCGTCTCGAGGACGCTCGCGAGCTAGACGAGTGCGAACATCCCGCAGTCGTCATTGATGCGCCCATCGACGAGCGCTCGGTGCTTTGGCGAGTAATTGCTTACTATCATCAGGACGGGAGCAATCGCGAGGTAGTCAAAGATGTACGCTTGCCTGAGGCTCGGCTCTATGCACTTGCTCTGCTTGGCCTGAATGACCGCCAACTAAAGGTCGACGTCGAGTCGAGACTTTGCGATGCGATAGGGCCAGTGCCGGTCCCCGATGGACTGAACTGGCTTGACTGTTGTCAGTACCCTGGAACGAGCTATGGACTGGACAGTTTCAAGCCGGGCATCGTGGACAATTTGCTTTGAAAGGTCAGACGGATCATGAGTGAACAAATCGATCTCGAACAGAGGTATTACGAGGCCATGAACCGCCTCGCCAAATGGCGCACCGTGTTTGCCTCTTGGCAGCTCGGTACGCGCCTGGCTATGGGCGACGGGGAGCTCGCAGCCGTAAAAAACCATCACGAGGCAACCCTCTTTCAGTGCGTCGAGCTCGATGCGTTCGTGCAATTGCTCATCCGCGGAAGCACGATGAAGGGCGAGTGGCAATTTGCGGAGCGGCAGACGCCCGGGCCCGATGACAGTGAGGCGAGCGCGGTCAAGGCGCATCGCGAGGAAACGTTGCGACTGAGAGTCGAGCTCAATGCACTGACGAGCCTGCTCATAGCAAAGGGCATCTTAACGCTCGAAGAATTTCAATTGCAGTGCATCGAAGAGACCGAGCACAAGCACCGAGCCCTCGAGCACATGTTTCCAGGTGCTCGCGCAACGGATGCCGGGATCGCAATGAGCTTTCCCGAGTGGCGAGACACCGTTCGCAAATACAGCTTCCCGCCCTGAGCATGATCAAATGAGAAACGACCCCATCGAACTCACGCCCGAGCTGCGCGCTGAAGGCTGGTTGCTGATCACGCCTGATTGCCTGCTTTGGATGCATCATCCGGTGCGTAAGGCCGTCAGTGTCACCGGACCGATTCGACGCGCCGAGGCGCTCGATGTGCCGCTCGTGTTCGAAGAGACGATTAACGAGGCCGAAGCCGTCGGATTTGTGCTCTGCGAAGCTCATCACAACGAGCATGGCATACCGACGGAGTGTGTGGCGGCTTGGATCTCGTCATCTGGGCCAATCCGCAAGCCACGCTTTGTTCAGCGTGCGCTCGGCATTCGGAGCCGCCATTTGTTCCGACATTTCAGCCCATCACCATGTGCGAGGCGTGCCTGCGCGATGACCACGCCAATTGTGGGCTTCAGGGATGGTGCCAGTGTGACGATCCCGAGGATGGGGCCAATCACTTCGAGGCGGGAATCGTATGAGTGAGGTACCGTACCGTCACCCCGCATTTGGTGACCCGCCACGGCGCCGGCGGCCCGGCGATCCGCCGTTGCCGAAGGTGCGTAAGCAGCTATCGCCCGAGTCGTTCAAAAGGGCCCCGAGCGAGCCCGTGCGGCGGCTCCTGCACCGATGCCGAGGAGTCCGCTCGAAGATGAGTTGCGAGAGGTGTTAGAGGCGCTCAGCGGGGCGCCTAGGCTGACTCCGGAGCTGCCGAGGCTTGGGCGGGCACTGAGTGAGGCAGAGGCGCGACACTACGCTTATGCGCGGTCCATCGAGCAGCGACCGGCGCCCGAGCGCAGCATTTGGCAATGGCGAATCACCCCCGCGGGGCTTCAATGGCTGAAGAATCGACGATAGTTACTGGGCCACCGGTTGTTGACTTGAAAGAGGTCCGGCGGCTTGTCGAGGCGGCCGTGGGGCAAGTGCTACCACTCATCCAAGTCACCGAGTGCCCAATGTTCGAGGCGGGACAGTATACCGCGGTGAATCATCGGTCCGATCCGCTCTGGCCTCGCAGTGCCGAGGAGCTATCGGTTGTACTCAGTACAAAGCTCTATCGCTGGTACGAGGCTCAAAAGGACGAGGAAAAGCCGTTTCTCGCCATGGCATTTTACCTCTACGCCGTCAACAGTCACACATGAACACACTTATTTGATTGTGTGTTGTCGATTGTTCCTGTTTTCATCTGAAAACATGTTATACATAAGTTGTCAGTGAGCGATGCCGCGAAGCTGACCTGGTTCCGCCAGTACAAAGGGGCCGCTTGGATGCGGGATACAAGTACACCTAGCCGAGCAACCGGGGCGAATCCAGGAAGGTCAGACAGGCACGACAGTGCAGTTAGCGAGGCAGGCGCAGGCGAAACGCGCAGCTAGGACGACCCCGAAAGGTTATCAGATGCCCGAGGCAAACGCCCCGGGCATCATGGTTTAATGCATGCTTATCGGGTTAGCGCCCAATTATAGATTCTCGCCACCAGGAACCAACACGATTCCCTTTGCTGCACACTCGTCGGTCAAACGAATGATTTCAGCCGCATTGTTTGCACCATTACGTTGAGCTTCTACGAGTGCGCTATGTTCCCTGTGCAATCTCTGAGACTCCGCCTGCATCCCGGGCGGGTAGTGGCAGTTCTGCCCCTTGTCTTCATGTTCGTCATAGTACGTTTCGAGATCCGCGTAATCCTTGAGCATTGCATCGAATGCTTTGCGCACCTGTTGATTTTCTAACGCGAGCGATCCGGATCCATGGGTATTGATTGCAGAGCGAATGAAGTCGATTTGTTCGTTACTGAGGATTCCTGGCATGATTTTTCTCCTGATTAGCGTTAGTTCAAATAGCGTTGGGTGTAAACCGGATAAATGGCTCATTCGTCGCTTTCGAGCTGAGAGGCTTTCAGCGGCACACAGTCGAATAGCTTTCGGGCCTCGTCATGTGAAAGGCGTCGATGTCGATTGGCCCACATCGTGTCAAATAACCACGATGAGACATCCGGATCGTCCTCTTTGATCGGCTCTGCTAGCAACTCGCCGCCTGGATTCAGGTGCAGGCGCCAAGCACGGCGTGAGGCCTCGTCCGGAGTGTACGCGCCTTCGAGGATGACGACGCATGAGTTCGAAGGGTCATCGCAGGCAAACGAGCAGTAGGTTACGGTTTTGGGCGAGGGGCTCATTTGTCGCCTTCCAGGTGAGGGTACGCCTGACGAATTGCGGCGAGTGGTGCGCTGATGAGATCCCCGATCCTCACTCCATCAGTATGGCTGAGCATGACATGGGGAAAGTCGTCGATCTCTGCGAGTGCAATGTATGCGCGACGTAGGTAGTGCCGCATCCGCTCGAGCTCGGTCAAGTACTCCCGCTCGTGTTCGGTGCCGTCGCCGATGTCTGCCCCTTCGCAGTCCGCGGCGAGCAGCTCGGCGAGCTTCTCGCGCAGGCTGACATGCTCGGTCCGCCATCGATAGGTGCGCGCCGTCGCCGGTATGAGGTACGAGGGAGCATAATCACTCGGCGCGACTCGCAAAATCCGAACCTCCTCGGCGTGGGTACCATCCGAGCACCATGGGGAGACCTCGACGATGAGCGTGCCCTCTTCGATAAGTAGCTCGCCTTCGGTCAAGTACTCACCGACGATTGCGCGAGCACCGCGCCCGGCAGCAAGGGCGATGCAAGTCCGTGCCCAACCCGTGTGTCTGAGGACTTGGGGGCGATTCCAGATGACTTTGAGTTTGCTCATTTGAAGGTCACTTTCCGCGCCGGGTGGGCGCTTCGTTGGTAGGGTTTCTGGCGACGTTCGTGGTCCGGGAGCACGTCGACGAGGACTGGTAGCTCGTTGCTAAGTCGATGGGGGATGACGATGAACCGGAGTCGTAGGGGCAGCCTACCTCGATATTGGATCGACCCGTTGTCTAACTCTTTTGGAGTGCGATTGGAGGTCGTCGATTCGATGGCGAATTCTCCGAGCTCGCGTTGCGCGCGGTCGAACGCGAGGCCTCGATGGACTCGGTCGCCGCCCGTTATAGCGAGATATTGCCGCACTGCATGACCTGTAATACGCCAAGGTGATTTCATGGACGGGGAAACTCCTCGAGGCCGCACCGGCGTAACAGCACGAGCAATGCTTTATTGCATAGGAGGTGAGGCGGTTGGTTGTCACGGGCTTTGTGCTGCACGACGATGCCCTTTCGTGTGAGCTCCGCGGTACTGCGGTGGCCTCGAACGTTCAGGGCGACGATCACACAATCGCCACGCTTGACGAGGCTGGAGTATTGGGCGACACAATGGCGCATTTCACGCCCCTCGACGACGAGCTCGGCTGCACGCAGTAGCAGGCGCGCGCAGTGAAGAGGGCGCCACCAATTGGGGACCGCACAAAGATCCAGATGGTCCTTTGCGAGGATCCGCTCAGTCCGCTTCCATAGTCGCTCGGCGGCTGCCCGAAACGTGGCTTCGACCGAGGGGCGCAAATCGCGCGCGGTGAGCTCATCGGTGCGATCGAAGTAACGACCTCTTATCTCGGTACCGTTGGGTAAGCGCTCGATGCGCTCACGGCAAAGCGCCTCGCGGCGTGGCGGATCGCTCAGCACTGCGATTAACCATCGAGCGCTCGATACATCTCGCGGCGAGTCGCAATCAATGCCGGCCTCGACACATAGCCACGAGGCGGGGCTGCAACCATTGCGGCTCCACTTGCCCGAAAGATATTGATGTGCCTCAGCTGCGTGCAAGCCTGTGATTTGGCGAGGGGTCATTCCGAGGATGAGTCGTGCCTGATATTTGGGCGCCGCGGTTGGGTAGACGCTTTCAATTGGGCCTTTCCACCATGAATAATAGGCCGGGTGCAGCACCGCGAGGGCATGCGCGACGTTGTCGCGTTTGGATTCGGGAGTGCGCTCGAGTAATCGGGCATGCTCCTCGAGGCGACGTGCATATTGTGTCCGCTCGAGCGCCACTTGCCGAAGTATGGTTGGGTAATCGATCATGGGCATGTCTTCAGTCTTTGGAAAAGTCGGCAGGGGCAGGTATCCGTTGAGGGGAGCTATTGGGTCGGATTGCCGAATAGGTATCGAGCGCGTCGCGTAGCTTAATGCCGGGTGGCCATGCACCGAAGGCAATTTGCTCGAGCAGCTCGCGAGCTCGAAGGGCGAGGAGGTCAGCAACGAGAATTTGAATTGATTGTGTCATAGGCTTTAACGCCGCAAGCCCCGCCTTATTTCAGGGCGGGGCGGAAACTTTTTTGCGAGCGCGGCGATCTATCGCTTGATCTCGATGCGCAGCGCGGTGCCTCGAGATTGATGTACGGTGCATGTCTGCGAGATTCGGATCCAGCCCGATCCGGCACGCGAGACCGCCGGCGTCGAGAATAATGCACGGGAGACCGCGAAACGGTGCGTCGAGGTCGTGACTGACCAGGCTTGGCGGCAATAGGCATTAGATAAACCAGCATTCGCGGAAGGCATTTTGCCGGTGCTGCTTGAGGCGGATTCGTGCCCGAGCTCCACAAAGTCGATCAGGCAATTGTGAGAGTGTTTAGCGGTGCGAAATCCGGCAGTCTCAAGCGCCGCACGGAAGGCTTGCAAGGTGGCCCGGCGGGCGACGTTATTGATCCTACGGTTTAGGATTGGGTCGTGAATCAGCTGGGCGGCATGTCGTGCTCGACGCAACTGGGCTACGCGTTCGAGTTCGTCAGCGAGGCCGAGGGCGATGGCGAGCTTTTTAGAAATTCTGCCAGTGATGGCTGCAATGCGCCTCTGCGACGGCGTGGCACTGAGCAGTGCGAGGGCTTGGGCGTCGCCATGCTCGGCGGCTCGTACGAGGGCAGTGCGTCCCTTATAGCGGGGGCCCAAGTTGGCACTGAGAATCTGTACGGCTGTAAGGGTGCTGAGAGTCGAATTCGTCATGGTGGGGCCACCTTTCGGTAGAATCAGCTCGATTGCTGATAGAGTTATCAATAACATGTTTTCATATGAAAACAAGGAACAATCGACAGGGATGCCTCAAATCGGTGAGGGAATGTAGGGAACAGCGGGCCGCCTACAGTGGCGGTCGAAAAAGGAGAAGTGTTGCGAATTCGGGTGGCATGGCGGTGCCCTTTGGGTCGCCTCGGAGCACCCTCCGAGGTCACCACGCGGTCACTGACAAATTGCCCGATGGGTGCGCCAGGTTCGGGGCAGGTAGTGCGGACGGCGCGGCACTCGGGGGTTTGCTCGTGTGCGAGCATCCGCGCCGTCGTAGGGCAGATTTGGGAACAATGGAAAAGCCGGCAAATTCGAGAATATTCTCAAAACGTAGGTATGAGTTATTTTCGAATAATAACATGTAGTTACGTTAGAAAGTCGTCCGGTAGTTTGCAGAAAAGTGCCCCAAATTATTCCTGAGCCGGGCGGCTCGGCTCGGTGACCTTATGGGGCGATTCGGGCGGGCCTACGTCCTGAGATGATTTCCCGAACCTGAGCCACCATCTCAGCGCGAAGAGCACCTCGGCACGAGCGGCCCCGAGCTCGAGGACTGCGGTGCGGAATTGAGCGGCAAAGGCACTCTCGAGTGAGCGTGCCTCAGGTGGGCGGAACCTTTCCGCGAGGTGTTCTGTGGGTTTTGCCTGGGTAGGTTGTCCAGAAAGCGGCGGCCCGCGTACTAGGGGATGGGTTACTCGATGCGAATGCGCAGCCGTTGCGGGGTAGCGCGGGGCGGCCCGCATAGGTGGTTCACACAATAGAGTTGAGTAGACACACACTGAACACAGTGTGAATATTCACACACGAGGAGAGTGTGAACACACGGAACACTGAACAGTGTGTAACACACAGTCAAACGTAAAAGCAAGCGTCATGCCAAAAAGAGTCGGCCAGATGGGTTTTTTTATACGTCTTGGCACGCACCTTGATAT
>Ga0335071_10000300_pt1 | contig 57107 bp, 52 predicted proteins | sample Lox_Sample_15_FD_206724 | JGI IMG/M metagenome (GOLD analysis project Ga0335071, IMG submission 206724) | Soil microbial communities from Loxahatchee National Wildlife Refuge, Florida, United States - Lox_Sample_1.5 | ecosystem: Environmental > Terrestrial > Soil > Wetlands | place: USA... | reverse complement strand
CCGCCGACTGAAATCCGCCCGACAAAGCCTGCGCCGGCCAAGCCGCGCTCGGGCAAGGGTTTTGTCCTGACCACGATCATCGTGCTGCTGCTGATCGCCGGCGTCGTCTGGTGGACCCGCCAGCAGACGGCTCAGCAGCAATCCGGCGCTCCGGGCGGCGGACGCGGCGGCGGTGGGCCGATGTCGATCGTTCCGGAAACCGTGGGCAAGGGCGACATCGGGATCAATCTCAATGCGCTGGGCACGGTGACATCGCTGGCCACGGTGACGGTCCGCACGCAGATCAGCGGCTATCTGATCAAGGTGGTGTTCAAGGAAGGCGACGAGGTCAAGAAAGGCGACCTGCTCGCCGAGATCGACTCCCGACCCTACGAGGCAGCGCTCGCGCAGCAGCGCGGACAACTCGCGCGTGACGAAGCGCTGTTGAAGGGCGCGCAGGTTGATCTCACACGCTACCAGGGCCTCGCCGCGCAAAATGCGGTGCCGCGCCAGCAACTCGACACGCAGACCGCGCTGGTCGCGCAGGACGAAGGCACGGTCGAGGCCGATCGCGCGCTGGTCAAGGCGGCTGAGGTCAACCTGGCCTACACAAAAATCGTCTCTCCGCTCGATGGCCGCGTCGGCCTGCGCCTCGTCGACCAGGGCAACTATGTGACCCCGGGCGATGCCAATGGCCTGGTGGTGATCACGCAGATTGCGCCGATCAGCGTGCTGTTCACGGTGCCGGAGGACAATCTGCCGGCGATCTCCAAACGCCTGCAGGCCGGTGCAACGCTGCCGGTGACCGCGCTGGATCGCAGCGGTGCCACAAAGCTTGCCGATGGCACCCTGCAGACGTTTGACAGCCAGATCGATCCCACCACCGGAACGATCAAGCTGCGCGCGACCTTTCAGAACGACAACAGGACGCTGTTTCCGAATCAGTTCGTCAATGTGCGTCTGCTGCTCGATACCCACAAGGACGCGGTGACGATGTCGACCGCCGCCGTTCAGCGCGGCGTGCCCGGCACATTTGTCTATCTCGTTGGCGGCGACAGCACGGTGTCCGTGCGTCCTGTCAAACTCGGCGTGGTCGACGGCAATCGCGTCGAGGTGCTGTCGGGCCTCGAGGTCGGCGATCGCGTCGTGATCGACGGCGCCGACAAGCTCCGCGAAGGCGCCAAGGTCATCGTGCGCGGCGAGGGTGACGCCAACGCACCGGCAGCAGGCGCACCGAATGCGCAGGAGACATCTCAGCATACCGGACCCGGCAAGGAAGGCGGTGGCACACCCGATCGGTCGAGCAGCGGCAAGAAGCGGCGGTCCGAAGGCGGACAGCAGCAATGAACCCGTCACAGCCGTTCATTCTGCGGCCCGTGGCGACGACACTGCTGATGATCGCCATCATGCTCTCGGGCATGCTGGCATTCCGCTTCCTGCCCGTCGCCGCGCTGCCCGAGGTCGACTACCCGACCATCCAGGTGCAGACCTTCTATCCCGGCGCAAGTCCTGACGTGATGACCTCGTCGGTGACGGCACCGCTCGAGGTGCAGTTCGGCCAGATGCCGAACCTCAACCAGATGAGCTCGGTGAGTTCGGCCGGCGCCTCCGTCATCACGCTGCAATTCGGCCTCTCCATCTCGCTCGACATCGCCGAGCAGGAGGTGCAGGCCGCGATCAATGCCGCGGGCAACCTCTTGCCCTCCGATCTGCCCGCGCCGCCGATCTACGCAAAAGTCAATCCGGCCGATGCGCCGATCCTCACGCTCGGCCTGACCTCGAAAACCATGCCGCTGACGCAGGTCGAGGATTTCGTCGATGCCCGCCTGGCGCAAAAGATCTCGCAGCTGCCCGGCGTCGGCCTCGTCAGCCTCAGCGGCGGACAGCGTCCGGCGGTGCGGATCCGCGCCGACATCCGCAAGCTCGCCGCCTATGGGCTCAACATCGACGACCTGCGCACCACGCTCGGCAATGCCAACGTCAATACGCCCAAGGGCAATTTCGACGGCGGGATGCGCGCCTACACCATCAATGCCAATGACCAGATCCGCAATGCCAGCGACTACCGCGCGCTGATCGTCGCCTACAAGAACGGCTCGCCGGTGCGCCTCTCCGACGTCGGCGACGTCATCGACGGTGCGCAGAACGACAAGCTCGGCGCCTGGATGAACGAGACGCCGGCGATCATCCTCAACATCCAGCGCCAGCCCGGCGCCAACGTGATCTCGGTGGTCGATGGCATCAAGGCGCTGCTGCCGCAATTGCAGGCCACGCTGCCGGCCGCGATCGATCTGGCGATCCTGACCGACCGGACCGTCACCATTCGCGCCTCGGTGCGCGACGTCGAATACGAATTGTCGCTCGCCGTCATCCTGGTCGTGCTGGTGATTTTCGTGTTCCTGCGCTCGACGCGCGCCACACTGATCCCGAGCCTGTCCGTGCCGCTGTCGCTGGTCGGCACGCTCGGCGCCATGTACCTGTTCGGCTTCAGCCTCAACAATCTCTCGCTGATGGCGCTGACCATCGCCACGGGCTTTGTCGTCGACGACGCCATCGTGGTGATCGAGAACATTTCGCGCTACATCGAGGAGGGCCTGTCGCCGCTGCAGGCCGCGCTACGCGGCTCCGAGCAGATCGGCTTCACCATCATCTCGCTGACGGTCTCGCTGATCGCGGTGCTGATCCCGCTGCTGTTCATGGGCGACGTTGTCGGCCGCCTGTTCCGCGAATTCGCCATCACGCTCTCGGTCACAATCCTGATCTCCGCTGTCGTGTCGCTGACGCTGGTGCCGATGGCCTGCGCAAAACTGCTGCGGCCCGAAACGGACGCGCATGAGAATGCGTTGCAGCGCTGGAGCCGCGTCGGTTTCGACCGGATCATCGACATCTACGCGGCCATGCTGCGCTGGGTGCTCGATCGCCAGACTTTTGTGCTGCTGATCGCGCTCGCCACCTTCGGCCTCACGGCCTATCTGTATGTCGTCATTCCCAAGGGGTTCTTTCCGGTCCAGGACTCCGGCGTCATCCAGGCGATCTCGGAGGCGCCGCAGTCGGTGTCCTATGCCGCGATGGCGGAACGCCAGCAGCAGCTCGCCAGCATCATCCTGAAGGACCCGGAGGTCGAGAGCCTCTCGTCCTTCATCGGCGTCGACGGCACCAACACCACGCTGAACAACGGCCGCATCCTGATCAACCTGAAGCCGCATGACGAACGCAAGTCCGACATCTCGACCGTCATGCAGCGGATCAGGGCCGCGACCGCGTCGCTGACCGGCGTCACCCTCTACATGCAGCCGGTGCAGGATCTCACCATCGAAGGCACCGTCAGCAAGACGCAATATCAGTTCATCCTGATGGACGCCGATCCGGCGCAGCTTGCCGAATGGACGCCAAGGCTGGTGGACAAGCTGCGGTCGCTGCCGCAGTTCAGCGACGTGGCGAGCGACATCTCGGCGCAGGGCCTCTCCGTGTTCGTCGAGATCGATCGCGATCAGGCCGCCCGTTTTGGCATCACGCCCGCGACCGTCGACAACGCGCTCTACGATTCCTATGGCCAGCGCATCGTCTCGACCATCTTCACCAACTCCAACCAGTATCGCGTCATCCTCGAAGCCGATCCGGCGCTGCAAAACTCGCTGCAGTCGCTGAAGGATATCTATCTCCCCTCCTCGGTCGGTTCGACACCGGTTCCGCTCGCGGTGATGGCGAAGATGCGCGAGGAAACCGCGCCGCTGCAGGTGTCGCATCTCGGCCAGTTTCCCTCTGCCACCGTGTCGTTCAACCTGGCGCCGGGCGCTTCGCTCGGCGAAGCGGTCACCGCGGTCAAGCAGGCGCAGCTCGACATCGGCCAGCCGCTCGGCCTGATCACCAGTTTTCAGGGCGCGGCGCTCGCCTTCCAGTCCTCGCTCTCCAACCAGCTCTTCCTGATCATGGCCGCCATCGTGACGGTCTACATCGTGCTCGGCGTACTCTATGAGAGCTTCATCCACCCGCTGACCATCCTGTCGACGCTGCCGTCGGCAGGCATCGGCGCACTGCTGGCGCTGATGGCGGCGGGCCAGGACCTGACCATCGTCGCGATCATCGGCATCATCCTGCTGATCGGCATCGTCAAGAAGAACGCGATCATGATGATCGATTTTGCGCTCGACGCGGAGCGCAACGAACACAGGGCGCCGCGCGACGCGATCTATCAGGCCTGCCTGCTGCGCTTTCGCCCGATCATCATGACCACGATGGCCGCCGTGCTCGGCGCCTTGCCGCTGATGGTCGGCACCGGTGCAGGCTCGGAGCTGCGACATCCGCTTGGCATTTCCATTGTCGGCGGCCTCCTGGTCAGCCAGCTCCTGACCCTCTTTACGACGCCCGTGATCTATCTCTGGTTCGACCGGTTGGCGAACCGGCTCGCAGGTGACGCGGAAAGCGCCGGCCAGCCCAGCGGGTCGCATTAGCATGGACCCGTCGACACCCTTCATCCGCCGCCCCGTCGCAACAACGCTGCTGACATTCGGGCTGGCGGCCGCGGGCGTGGTCGCGTTCTTCAAGCTGCCGGTCTCGCCGCTGCCGCAGGTGGATTTTCCGACCATTTCGGTGCAGGCGACCCTGCCGGGCGCCAGTCCCCAGGATGTCGCAACCACCGTCGCAAGCCCGCTGGAGCGTCATCTCGGCCAGATCGCCGACGTCACCGAGATGACCTCGCAGAGCTCGGTCGGCTCGGCGCGCATCACGCTGCAGTTCGGCTTGAACCGCGACATCAATGGGGCTGCAAGAGACGTGCAGGCCGCGATCAACGCGGCGCGCGCCGACCTGCCGACCAGCCTGAGAAGCAACCCGACCTACCGCAAGGTCAATCCGGCCGATGCGCCGATCCTGATCCTGACCCTGACCTCCGACACAGCGACCCGCGGCGATCTCTATGACGCCGCCTCGACCGTGCTTGCGCAAAAGCTCTCGCAGGTCGAGGGCATCGGCGAAGTCGTGGTCGGCGGCAGCTCCCTGCCCGCGGTGCGCGTCGACCTGATCCCCTCCGCGCTCTACAAATACGGAATTGGCCTCGAAGATGTGCGCGCCGCGCTGTCCAGTGCCAATGCGCACAGCCCCAAGGGTGGCATCGACGTCGGCGAGCAGCGGTACCAGATCTACGCCAACGACCAGGCCAACAAGGCCGAAGACTACAAATCCCTGATCGTCGCCTATCGCAACGGCGCGGCGGTGCACGTCTCCGACGTCGGCGAGGTCACCGACGGCGTGGAAAATCTGAGGAATGCCGGGCTCGCCAACGGCAAGCCGGCCGTCCTCATCATCCTCTATCGGCAGCCCGGCGCCAACATCATCTCGACCGTCGATGCCGTGAAGGCGCTGATGCCATTCCTGAAGGCGTCGATCTCGCCGGCGATCGACATCGCGCTGGGTGTCGACCGCTCGACCACGATCCGCACCTCGTTGCAGGACGTCGAACGGACCCTCGTGCTCGCCGTGGCGCTCGTCATCATCGTGGTCTTCGCGTTCCTCCGGAACCTGCGCGCGACCCTGATCCCTGTCGTGGCGGTCTCCGTCTCGCTGGTCGCCACCTTCGGCGTCATGTACCTGGTCGGCTACAGCCTCGACAATTTGTCGCTGATGGCCCTGACGGTTGCGACCGGCTTTGTCGTCGACGACGCCATCGTGGTGCTGGAAAACGTCACCCGCTACATCGAGCAGGGATTGTCGCCGCTGCAGGCGGCGCTGAAGGGCGCCAACGAGGTCGGCTTTACCGTCCTGTCCATGAGCGTCTCGCTGATCGCGGTGTTCATCCCGATCCTGCTGATGGGCGGCATCGTCGGTCGCCTGTTCCGCGAGTTCGCTGTCGTGATCTCGATCTCGATCATGATTTCGCTGGCGATCTCGCTGTCGACCACGCCGATGATGTGCGCGGTGCTGCTGCGCCACGAATCCGGCGGCCATGGCCGGCTCTACCAAGCGAGCGAATATGTCTTCGACGCGATGCTGGCCTTTTATCGCCGGACGCTGACATCCGCGCTGGAACATCCGCGCACCGTGATGCTGATCCTGGCCGCGGTGCTGGGCCTCAACTTCTATCTCTACGGCGCCATCCCAAAAGGCTTCTTCCCGCAGCAGGACACCGGCCGCATCATCGGCATCATCCAGGCGGACCAGAGCATCTCGTTTCAGCTGATGCAGCAGAAGCTCACGCAGTTCGTCTCGATCATCAAGAAGGACCCGGCGGTCGAGACTGCGGTCGGCTTCACCGGCGGCGGCCAGACCAATTCCGGCTTCATGTTCGTGTCGCTCACGCCCATGCGCGAACGCAAAGCCAGCGCGGATGCCGTGATCGCGCGCTTGCGGCGGCAGATGGCGGTGGTTCCCGGCGCAACCCTGTTCCTGCAGGCGGTGCAGGACATCCGCGTCGGCGGCCGCGCCAGCAACGCGCAATATCAGTACACGCTGCAGGGCGCCTCGCTGGAAGAGCTCAACGAATGGTCGCCAAAGATCGCCGCCGCGCTGCAGCGCGAGCCGAGTCTCGCCGATGTCAACAGCGACCAGCAGAACAAGGGGCTGGAATCCGACGTCACGATCGACCGCGATGCCGCGGCGCGGCTCGGCGTCACCGTGAGCCAGATCGACAACACGCTTTATGACGCGTTCGGCCAGCGCCAGGTCTCGACCATCTATGTCGCGCGCAACCAGTATCACGTCATCATGGAGGTGGCGCCGCGCTACTGGCAGAACCCGGAGACGCTGAACGATGTCTATGTCTCCACGTCAGGCGGATCGGTCGGCGGGTCGCAGGCCACCAATGCGGTGGCGGGCACGGTGGTCTCGGCGGCCTCATCGACATCAGCAGCGGCGGCAAACGCGCAAGCCGCGCGAAACCTCGCCAACAACTCGATCGGCCAGACCGGCAAGGGCGTGGCGTCCACCGGCTCGGCGGTCTCGACGAAACAGGAGACGATGATCCCGCTTTCGGCGGTCGCGCATTTCAGCCAGGGCGCGACGCCCCTTGCGGTCAATCACCAGGGCCTGCTGGTCGCCAACACCATCTCCTTCAATCTTGCGCCCAACGTCTCGCTGAGCCAGGCGGTCGCCACCATCGAGGCAACGATGAACCGGCTCGGCGTGCCGGCAACGATCCGCGGCACCTTCCAGGGCACGGCCAAGGCGTTTCAGGATTCCCTGAGCAACCAGCCCTTCCTCATTCTCGCCGCGCTGGTCACGATCTACATCGTGCTCGGCGTGCTCTATGAGAGCTACATCCATCCTCTGACCATCCTGTCGACGCTGCCGTCCGCGGGCGTCGGCGCACTGCTTGCGCTGATCGCGTTCAAGACGGAGTTCAGCATCATGGCGCTGATCGGCGTCATCCTGCTGATCGGCATCGTCAAGAAAAACGCCATCATGATGATCGACTTTGCGCTCGATGCGGAGCGCAGGCGGAACCTCGATCCGCTCGACGCCATCCGCGAAGCCTGCCTGCTGCGCTTCCGGCCGATCATGATGACGACCATGGCCGCCCTGCTCGGCGCGCTGCCGCTCGCCATCGGCTTTGGCGAGGGCGGCGAACTGCGCCAGCCGCTCGGCATCTCGATCGTGGGGGGACTGATCCTGAGCCAGGCACTGACGCTTTATTCCACACCTGTGATCTATTTGTATCTGGACAGGTTCCGCCTCTGGAGCCAACGTCTGCGGGGCAATGCGGCGACTCATGGGCCCGGGCCTTCACTGCAACCGGGCGAGTAGATGCGAGCACCACCCCCAGCCCAGTCTCTCAGGCGAGCGCTGCGCCGTGTCCGGCGCACGTCGCGACGCGGCGGTAGCGGGCTGCGCGCGGCCTTCACCTTGCTCGCACTCGCTGCAAGCCCTGTCCTGTCCGGCTGCATCATCGGCAGCGAAAGGCCGGACCTCAATCTGGAAATCGCCGACGCTTATCGCGCGGCGCCCAAGGGCGGCGCCGACACCGCCGTTCCGGCGATCGACTGGTGGCGCGGCTTCCGCTCCAGCGAGCTGACCATGCTGATGGATGCGGCCCAACTCCACAATCTCGACATCGCCGTTGCGATGGCCCAGATCATCCAGGCCGACGCACAAGTCGGCGTATCGGGCGCCGCGCTGCTGCCGAGCCTGAGCGGCAATGCCAATGCCGAGCGTCAGAAGCAGAGCAGTGCCAACAGCGTCGTCAGCGGCCAGGGCATCGGCGGTACGACCTTCAACACCTTCCAGACCGGGCTGACCGCGAGCTACCTGCTCGACTTCTGGGGCAAGAACCGCGCCGCGCTATACTCGGCTGAGGAGAATGCCAGCGCCGCCCGCTACAATCGCGAGGTGGTGACGCTGACGGCGATCGTCACGGTCGCCAACACCTATTTCCAGGTTCTCGCCGCGCAGGACCAGTTGCGGGTCACCCGGGACAATCTTGCGGCCGCCCAGCGGATTCTTGATCTGGTCAAGAAGCAGTTTTCCGGCGGCACGGCGTCGCAGCTCGAAGTCTCGCAGCAGGAGGCCCTGGTGGCGACGCAGCGCGCCGCGATCCCGCCGCTCGAAGTGACGGTCGGGCAGAACATCGCGGCGCTGGCGCTGCTGGTCGGCCGTGCGCCGGAGAAATTCGCGGTGCATGGCGGCTCGACGCGCAGCATCGCGGTGCCGCGGGTGACGCCGGGGCTGCCGTCGGAACTGCTCTATCAACGGCCGGACATCCGCCAGGCCGAAGCGCAGCTTGCCGCCTCCAATTTCAGCGTCGAGTCGGCGCGCGCCGCGTTCTTTCCGCAGATCCAGCTGACCGGCACGACCGGTTTCCAGAGCGCCGCGCTGGCCTCGCTCTTCACGCCGGGCGCCTGGTTCTACACGCTGACCGCAAGCCTCACGCAACCGATCTTCGACGGTTTTCTGCTCGAGAGCCAGCTCAAGCAGGCCAAGGGCGTGCAGCTGCAGGACCTGCAGGCCTATCGCAAGGCGGTGCTGTCCGCTTTCGCCGATGTCGAGAAGGCGCTCATTGCGCTGCAGAAGTTCACGCAGCAGGAGCGCCTGCAGCAGGAGGTGGTGAACGCGTCGCGGCAGGCGTTCGACGTTGCCGAAAAGCAGTTGAACGGCGGCACCGTGAACCTCATCACCGTGCTGCAGACGGAGCAGACGCTGTTCACCGCGGAAAACAATTTGGTGACGGTTCGCCTGAACAAGCTTCTGGCGGCGAGCAGCCTGTTCCAGGCGCTCGGCGGCGGCTGGACGCCGGGCGGCACCCTGGCATCGATCGAGTGAGGCAAGGATGCGCGTAGACCGTTTCCTCGGCAGCATGATGATGCGCTTCGCAGCACTGGTGATGGCGGGTGCGTTCCCGATGCCTGCGCAGGCACAACAAGTCCTGACGCCGCCGAACATTGCCTTGAGTTTTGGGATGAATCCCGACGAGGTGTCGCGCGCGCTGGGCGTTCAGTTGGAATATGTCCGCGGCCGTCTCGGCAATGAGCTGTTGCTCGCGCTTCCCGACGTCAAGGGCGCGGCGCTCGCGAGCCGGAGCGACGGACTTTATCTGCAGTTCCGCAAAGGACGGCTCGCGGGATGGAAAGGCGATTGGGGGACGATCCGGCCATGAGTTTTTTGGATGGCCCTATGACGAGGCTCGCGTGCACGCTCATCGGCGCCGCGCTTCTGGCCGCGCTGCACGCCAGCGCTTCGCCCGCCCAGGATCTCGGCATCCGTCCGCTGCGCTATGGCAACACCAGCGGCTGGTTCTACGACAATCGTGACGACGGCCGGGACTTCACCGCGAACGGCTTCTTCCCGGGAAACTTTACCGCCGATCCGCCAAGCGCGTGGCTTGGCGCGGCGGGCGTTTTCGCCGGCAATTCCCGTCGCTCGCCGGCGCCCTATCCGTCACAAGTCGTGATCGAAGCACAGCGGCCCTGCGTTCGGAGCGGTCATTTCAGCGATCGCACGTACGTCGGAAGCGACGGCGTCCGGCATCGCTGCTGACGCGCGGCCGCCGTCCCTATTTCGCCAGCGCTTCATGCGGGTGACGACGGTCACCACGCCGGTTCGCCTTGCGCACATAGGTGATGAGCGCCTCGGGATGGTCCAGCTTGATCTTGAGCGCCGCCACCAGGGCATCCTCGGCTTCGATCGTGACGGCCTTGGTGCGCGCCCGGAGTTTTAGCCCGACCGTGTATGTCGTCATGGTCGTTTCCTTGGTCGTTTCTTTGGCCGTTTCCTCAAAAGTCCGTGCCCGCGATTCTATCACAGATTCATCGCCCGACGACGGCAGATCTCCGCAGAGTTTCCCAATCCCCGCCGCCTTTTTGCCGGCCTGCTGCAAGACCGTATACCCGTCATTGCTCTGCAGTCCCTGCATGTTTCGAGGAGGCAAGCCATGGCGAACGACCCTGATCAGCAAGGTCCCGCTTTGCCGCAAGGCGGAGGTCGCCCGCTCCCCGATACGGCGATCGCACGCGGCGCGCTGGGACTTGCCATCCGCGGCGTCCTCGGGGTCCTGCTCGGCGTGATCCTGATCTCGGCGCCGGCGGCAGAGATGCTGCCCTTCGCGATGCTCGCCGCCGCCCTGATGCTGCTGGAGGGCGTGTTCGTGGTCGCACTGATCGTGCTCCGCATCGTCCATGCGCAGGAGCGCGGCGGCCTGCTGTCATGGGGCGGCTGGCTCGCCCTCGGCGGCCTGGCCGTCGTCTGCCATGGCGCGCTGCTGATCCGTGCCATGACCATCGCGCCGGTCGTCTTCACCGCGTCGCTGGGCACCTTCACGATCCTGTTCGGCATCGCCTTCCTGGTGCTGGCAGTCCGGCTGCGGCCGCGTCGCGGCGCGCCGCCGGGGAGGACGATGCTGGCCGGGCCGATGCGGTGACTACGTCATCGTGCCCGGCATGAAGCAGCGGATTTCGACCCGCAGCGAGGTATCGACCGCGCGAAAATAGACCGGCCAGACCATGGTGCGGCCGGCCCGGTTCGGCTCCGTGATCACGGCCTCGTCCGGCACGTCCCACCACTGCCCCTCGATGCGCACGCGGTAGTGGCTGGCCTTGTTGTCTCCCTGGCCGGGCGCCTGCCAGTCGACATCGGACAGCGCGGTGCCGTCGGCGTCCGAGCAGCACGGACCCTTGCCGGAATGCAGGCTCTCGAACCAGCCATGCAGCGGGGAACTGGCGTAGCGGCCGTCCACATCGCGGGCCGCTGCGCCGACGGGTTTTAGAACATGACTGCCGAAAAAAACTGCAGGAACAAGCGCCACAACAACGATCTGACTTCGCCAATTTGCCTTTGATTTCACCGCGATTGCCTCTCCATGTCAGGTCACGCCAATGAGCCCGACATCGCCGTCCGGCTCGATTTTGTGCAGTGCAAAAGCAGTGCCAGATCGGCTGGGACCGGCGAAACATGTGGAGGAACCGGCCCTTGTCTGCCGCGCCGGTCCTGGGCCTTATGGTGGCCGACATTCTCGATGATGGGGGGCCGGCCCTTGACCGATACGAAACAGGCGGAGCTGCGGGTCGCGATTGCGGGCCTCGGATCGATCGGCTCCCGGATCGCGCGCGAACTCGATGGCAGCATCGCGGGGATGAAGCTCACTGCGGTCGCGGTTCACGACAAAGACAAGCATCAAGCCTTTCTGAGCAGCCTGCGCGCGCAGCCGGAAATCCTGCCGATCGAAAAACTCTGGGAAGCTGCCGACATCGTCGTGGAGTGCGCGCCGAGCCGCCATCTGCGGGCGATCGTCGAGCCGGTGGTGACACGCGGCAAGACGGCCGTCGTGCTCAGCGCGGGCGCCCTGCTCGATCATGACGATCTCATCGCGCTCGCAAAAACCAATGGCGGCCGGATCCTGGTGCCGACCGGCGCGCTGATCGGGCTCGACGCGGTCAATGCTGCGGCGTGCGGCGTGATCCATTCGGTCAAGATGGTCACGCGCAAGCCGATCGACGGCCTGCGCGGCGCGCCGTTCATCGTCCAGAACAACATCGCCATCGACGACTTGCGCGAGCCGCTCAAACTGTTCGAAGGCAGCGCGCGCGAGGCGGCGAAGGGATTTCCGGCCAACCTGAACGTCGCGGTGGCCTTGTCGCTGGCGGGCATTGGGCCCGACCGCACCACAATCGAGATCTGGGCCGACCCGACCGTGACGCGCAACACCCATCGCATCGACATCGATTCCGATTCCGCGCGGTTCTCGATGGTCATCGAGAACATCCCGTCCGAGAACCCGAGGACCGGCATGATTACCGCGCTGTCCGTCATCTCGCTCTTGCGCAAGCAGCGCGCCGCACTTTCTGTCGGTACCTGATACGACCGGCCCTCCGCCTTTCGGCTAACTCCGCGACGCGGTATCCGCGGTCGCGGCGTGTTGACTTTCCGACCTGTCCTCTCAATACTTCGAAAAAACAAAATACAGTCGCTCGAGCGACCATTCAGTGGGGAGGAACGCGATGCCGACGTCACGCAGAGCGCTGCTGAAGACGACCGCCGCTGCCGCCGTCATGGGTCTCGACTGGACGCGGGCGCGCGCCGAAGCCGAAACCGTCCGTATCGGTGTGATTTACGACCTCTCCGGTCCGTTCGCGGCCGGCGGGTCGGTCGCCTCCTCGATCGGCACGCAGATCGCGATCGATCTCGTCAACGAGAAGGGCGGCATCGCCGGCAAGTACAAGGTCGCGCCGGTCACCGCGGACTCGCAGAGCAAGGCGGATGCCGCCATCAACGAGGTCGAACGCCTGATCAACCAGGAGAAGCTCGACATCATCGACGGCGTGTTCTCCAGCGCGCATGCGGTGCCGCTCGCGGCCAAGATCGAACAGCAGAAGAAGATCCTCTGGATCACGACCGCGGTTTCGACCGCCGTGTTCAAGGACAAGAACCTGCAATACGTGTTTCGCGCGCAGATCCATTCCGATCAGTACGGCCAGGCCTTTGCCGGCTTCCTGACCGAGCACGCCAAGGAGAAGCTCGGCATCGAACCAAAAGATCTGAAGGTCGCGCTGATCCACGAGGATGGCCCTTATGGCGTCGGCGTCGCCGCCGCCGATGAAGCCTATTCCAAACAGGCCGGCCTGCAGGTCGTGCTCAAGGAGGGCTATTCGGCAGCCGCGCCGGATCTCTCGGCGCTGGTCACCAAGATCAAGCGCGCCGGCGCCGACGTGATTTCGCATGCCGGCTACAATCCGGACATCACGCTGTTTTTGCGCCAGGCGCGCGAGAACGGCCTGCATTTCAAGATGCTGTTCGGCGCCGGCGCCGGCTATAGCCAGCTCGACAAGCTGCGCACCACTTTTGGCGCCGACATCGACAATTTCTGCAACATCGATCCGGTGCCGGCGCAACTGCTCGATCCCACAAAGCTCGCGCCCGGCCTCGGCGACCTGATCAAGACCATGGTCGAACGCTACAAGCAGAAGACCGGCGCGACCGACGTGCCTCCGCATTGTTCGATGGGTTTCAACCAGACCTGGGTGCTGCTCAACAACGTGCTGCCGGTGGCCAAGGAGAAATACGGCAGCTTCGATCCCGACGCCATTCGCAAGGCGGCGCTCGACGTCGACATCCCGCCCGGCGGCACCATCCAGGGCTATGGCGTCAAATTCTTTCCGCCGGGCACGCCGCTGTCCGGCCAGAACGAGCGCTCCACACCGGTGGTGATGCAGAACGCCGGCGAGCACATCTCGGTGGTCTGGCCGACCAACATCCGCACCCAGGACCCGGTCTTCCCGCTGCCGAAGTCCTCGATCTATGCGGCTTAGCGCCTAATGAATCTTGTGCTCACCGGTCGAGCCAAGGAATCTGTTCACCTCTCCCCGCTTGCGGGGAGAGGTCGCCGCGCCAAGAGCGATGCCTTGGCATCGCTAAGGGCGCGGCGGGGGAGGGGGACTCTCCGCGAGTCGCGTTCCTGGAGACTCCCCCTCACCCCAACCCTCACAGCGCGAGCGCTTGCTCGCGCGGCCCAGCGAGCGGGGAGAGGGAGCAGACCGCCGACGCTGCGGCAGCGTCAACCTGATCTCGTCATGGTGTAATGGCCGATGCTCGCCGTCGAAGGTCTGTCAAAACGGTTCGGCGGCTTTCTGGCGGTCAACCAGGTGTCCTTCCAGGTACGCACCGGCGAGATTCTCGGCCTGATCGGTCCGAACGGCTCCGGCAAGAGCACGACGTTCAACCTCATTGCCGGCAATCTGCGCCCGACCTCAGGCTCAATCAGGCTCGACGGCGCCGAGATCGGCGGCCTGCCCGCGCACATGATCTGTCACCGTGGCATCGGGCGGACGTTCCAGATCCCGCGGCCGTTCCGCAAATTGTCGCTGGTCGAGAACGTCACACTGTCGGCCTATTATGGCGAGGCCGGCCGGCTGTCGCGGACAGACGCCGAACATCGCGCCAAAGAGGTGCTCGACATGGTCGGCCTGCCCTGCGATCTGGAAGTCACGACCCTTGGTCTCGGCGCGGCGGCGCTGAAGAAACTCGAACTGGCGCGCGCGCTAGCGACCAAGCCGAAACTGCTGCTCGCCGACGAAAGCCTTGGCGGCCTCGATCGCGCCGAGATGGAGCGCGCGGCGGATCTGCTCGGCGAGATCCGAAAACGCCTTGGCATCACCATCATCTGGGTCGAGCACATCATGGGCGTCCTGATGCGGATCGTCGACCGCGTGATCGTGCTCGATCACGGCGAGAAGATTTTTGAGGGCGAGCCGGGAGAGGCGGCCATCGATGCCCGCGTCACCGAGGTCTATCTCGGCAAGTCACACGCCCAGACGGCGCAACCGGTATGACCAGCATGCTCGCGCTCTCCGCCATTTCAGCTGCCTACGGATCGTTCCAGGCGCTGTTCGGCGTGTCGCTGGAGATCGCGCGCGGCGAAGCGGTCGGCGTGATCGGTCCGAACGGCGCCGGCAAGACCACGCTGATGCGGGTCATCTCCGGCCTGATCCCGGCGCGCGAAGGGACCATGACACTGGAAGGCCGCGCCATCACCGGTATGCCGGCGCATCAGGTGGTCGAACAGGGTATCGCACATGTACCGGAAAACCGGCGCCTATTCCCCGCCTTGTCGGTCGAGGAAAACCTGCGCATCGGCGCCTTCATCCCATCAGCTCGCGAGCGCTTTGCCGAGCAGCTCGACCGGGTCTATCAGCTGTTTCCGCGGCTGAAGGAGCGCCGCGGCCAGCTTGCCGGCACCATGTCCGGCGGCGAGCAGCAGATGTGCGCGATCGCGCGGGCGCTGATGTCGAAGCCAAAAGTGCTGCTGATGGACGAGCCGTCGGCGGGGCTGGCGCCGCTGGTCGTGGCCCAGGTGTTCGAGCTGGTGCACAAAATTCGCGCCGAGGGCCTGACCGTATTGATCGTCGAGCAGAACGTGCAGCAGGTGCTCGAGGTCGTCGATCGCGCCTATCTGCTGGAAGTCGGCGCCATCCGCCTTGCGGGAAGCGCTGACGAGCTGAAGCAGAATAGCCTCATCCGCGAAGCCTATATGGGGCTTTAGGGATGGACATCTATCTGCTCGAAGCCATCATCAACGGCATCCTGCTCGGCGGCGTGCTGGCGCTGCTGGCGCTCGGGTTGAACCTGATTTTTGGCGTCATCGACGTGGTGTGGATCTGCTACGCCGACATCGTGATGTGCGGAATGTATGCGATCTATTTCCTCTATGCCCAGTATGGCGTTCCCCTGCCGCTGGCCTGCGCCATCGCGGTGATAGGCCTTGCCGGGCTCGGCGTGCTCGTCCACCTCCTGATCATTGCCCCCGTGCTGCGTTCGCCGCCGCTCAATCAGCTGCTGGCGACCGGCGGGCTATTGTTCTTCCTGCAGAGCTTTGCGACGCTGCTGTTCGGCACCGATTTCCGCAATATCGGCGTCCGCCTTCCGGTGCTGGAAGTCGCCACCATGTATCTGAGTTTTGCCCGGCTGATCGCCTTTGGGGTCAGCCTGGTCGGTGCGGTCGCGCTTTATTTCTTTCTCAAGCGCACCTATCTCGGCACCGCGATCCGCGCCATCGCGCAGGACCGCGAGATCGTCGGCCTGATGGGCATCGACGATCGCCGCGTCTATCTCGCGGTCTCCGCGATCGGCGGCGCGCTGGCGGGATTGGCGGCCTGCCTGCTGGCGCTGCAATATGACGTGCATCCGTTCATCGGCAACACGTTTGGCCCGGTCATCTTCATGATCTGCGTGCTCGGCGGGCTCGGCAACATGATCGGCGGCTTCATCGCCTCCTTCGTGATCAGCCAGATCATCGCGATCGGCGGCTATTATGGCAGCACCGAACTCTCCTATGTATTCGCCTTCAGTTTCTTCATCGTGCTTATGCTGATCCGGCCACGGGGGCTGTTTGCGCCATGAGCGGCAGCCGCCTCGTCCCGGTCATCGTCCTGCTCGCGATCCTGGTCGCAATCCCCGCGATCCTGCCGCCCTATTTCCTGCATCTCGTGATCCAGATCCTGATCTGGTCCTTCATCTACACCGCCTGGGCCCTGATGGGCCGTTTCGGTTTCGTCTCGTTCGGCCACGGCGCCTTTCTGGGCGTCGGCGCCTATGTGCCGGCGCTGCTCTGGAATTTTTACGGCCTGACGCCCTGGCTCGGCATTCCCTTGAGCATCATGTCAGCGGTGCTGCTCGCCGCGGTCGTCGGCTATCCCTGCTTTCGCCGCCGGGTGGTCGGACATTATTTCGCGCTGGTGACGCTGGCGCTGAGCCAGGTGGTGCTGCTTTCGCTGGTCGCAGCGCGCGACGTCACCGGCGGCTCGCTCGGTTTTACGCAAAAAGCGGTCGGGCACTCCTGGTATGCCCTGCAGTTTCCGGAAAAGGGCTACTTTTACGCCATCTCAGTCCTGCTCTGGCTGGCCGGCCTTGCGATCTGGCGCTGGATCGACCGCGGCATCGGCCGCGAGGCGCTCGAGGCAATCTCGGAAGACGAGGATGCCGCGGCGTCGATCGGCATCGACGTGACGCGGCAAAAGATGCGCGTCACCCTCATCAGCGCAGGCCTGACCGCACTCGGCGGCGCGATCTACGGGCAGTATGTGATGTATCTCAATCCCGAGACCGTGGCGGGGATCGCGGTGTCGCTGCAGATCGTGTTCGCGGCGATCGCCGGCGGGGTCTATTCGCTGCTCGGCCCGAGCGTCGGCGCGCTGCTGACGCTCTCGCTGACCGAGGGCCTTCGGGTGTGGTTCGGCACCAATTTCATCGGCGCCGCCAACACGATCTACGGCATCCTGCTCGTGCTCTGCATCATCTTCATGCCCCAGGGCATCGTCGGCGCCTTGCGGCGCCTGAGATGGCCGGTCAAGGCGACCGCGGCCGAAGCGCCTCAGAGCGTGACGCGGCGGCCCTCTTCGGCGGCCCAATAGCCGGCATAGTTGAGCTTGATTGTCTCGAAGGCGAGGGCAAGGTCGGAGAGCGGCTGCCGCCCGGTCGCGACGCACTCCATGAAATCCTGGATTTCCTGCTGATAGCCGCGCGTCCACTCTTCTTCCAGGCAGACATATTGCCAGCCGGTCTTCCGGTCGACCTTCTCTGTGATGTAGACGGAGGCGAGTTTCTGCTCGGAGGTCTGGTAACTCATCATGTGCGTGTTCGGCGTGATATTGGCGAACAGCGAACCGCCTGACGTGTAGGTCTCGATCAGGTTGCGGACGCCGCCCATGATCATGTCGCCGGAGAGCACGCTCGCCTTGGTGCCATCGGAGAAGGTGACGGTGAGCGTCCCAAAGTCCTCGACGTCGACCGGATTGGCCTTGATGTAGGCGCGCTCCTCTGGCCTCAGACAGGCCGTGACATTGCCGACGTCGCAGGTCACGCTCGCAGCAACGATCGCCTCGCCCCGCGCGCGTGCCTCGACCTGCTTGAGATAGAGCACCGCCGAAAGCGGATGGCATCCCATCCGGATCAGCGAGCCGCCGCCGGTCATCGCCCACTCCGCGGCATGCGCCGCGTGCGAACCGCTGTGGCTCTCCTCCGCCTTCATGAACAAAACCTTGTCCTTCGTGGCCTTGAGGATCTCTGCGGTCTTGGTCACCGCCGGCGCATAAATCCAGTCCTCCGCATACATGAAGAGCTTTCCGGTGTTCTCGATCGCCGCGCGGGTCTCCTCCATCTCTTCGAGCACGCGCTGATACATCAGCGCCTTCGGCACCTGCCGTCCGATCGGCACCGGATCGCCCGCGCGCCCAAAATAGCCGGCGAACGGCTTTTCGCAGATCACGTGCTTGCCGGCCTTCATCGCCTCGACGACCATCGCGGCGTGCAGGTTGGGCGGCGTGCAGATGTCGACGACATCGATCGCGCCGTCGGCGATCAGCGCGGCAAAGCTGCGGTAGGTTGTAGCGATGTGGTGCCTTTTCGCAAAATCGACGACCTGCTCGCCGCGCGCCGCGACCGCGACGACCTCGACATCGAGGCCATAGACGCGCCGGTACGCATGCATGTGCAGCTCGGCAACGAAGCCACAGCCAACCAGACCGATCCTGATTTTCACCATCGCAAGAGTCCCCAGATTGTCATCAGGGACCAGCCAACGCGCAACCGGAACCCGATCTTTCGTAGCAAAACGCGGGGCCGATGCAAGCCATGCGGAGCCCGGCAATGACCGAGTGTCTCGGCATCTGCATGATCACTCACCGGCACCCCATCAAAATTGCGCCAAATAGCATTTCTTGCGGTGAAAAGAGTTCGACATTGGAAACCGAGCGCATAGTTCCATCCGAAGGCGATAGAAGCACCGGAGAACGAACGAGCGCAGCGACTTCCCTGGCAGGAGGGCATTTGTCCGGAATTGTCTACGTCGTTGATGACGATGCGATCTTCCGCACCGCCGTTCAACGGCGACTGGAGACCACCGGATATCGTGTGGTCACATATCCGTCCGCCGAACACGTGCTGCAGCAACGGCCCGATGAAAATGAGACTGGTTGCATTCTCCTGGATGTTCGGATGCCCGGCTTGAGCGGCCCCCTGCTTCACAGCCGCTTGCTTGAGCTCGGCTCAACTCTCCCGATCGTGTTTGTCACGGGCTACCCCGATGTGAGCACGACCGTGAGGGCGTTGAAGGCGGGCGCCGATGATTTTCTGATCAAGCCGGTAAAATCAGATGAGCTCCTTCGGGCGGTTGAGCGGGCTCTGGCGCGTCACCGGACGGCCCTTGAGGTCAAGCGCGAGCTCGATGTTCTGCGAGGACGCTTTGCCACGTTAACCCCGCGCGAACGGCAGGTATTTGTGCTTATTGTTCGAGGCAAGATAAGCAAGCAAGTCGCTCATGAGCTGGGCTCGACCGTGCGGACCATCAAGGCGCATCGGTTCAGGGTGATGGAGAAAATGAAGGCTGGAAGCCTGGCCGAGCTTGTGTTGATCGGCAAATGGCTGGGCGTTCTGGCGCGTGACGACTGATCATGGCTCTCTATGGAAATTTCGAACTATTTTCTCGCCGAAAAGCGGTTGGCGTAACCCCCGCAAATTTTCGAAATACCCGGTTCAGTTGGGATACATCGCTGAACCCTGCCGCGAGCGCCACGTCGCCAAGCGAGAGATCGGATTTGGACGACAACAGTGCTCTTGCGCGGCGGAACCGCTCCGACAGGACGTATTGGTAGGGCGTGAAACCAACTGTGTCCTTGAACGCCCTGATAAAGTGGTAGCGGCTCAGTCCTGCCAGAGCCGCCAGGTCAGACAGCCTAATTTCATTCGGAATTTGAACGTCGATAAATTCCCTCACCCGCCTTAACTGACGTGCAGTCAGACCTCCCCGAACCGGGTTCTGACGCGAATGCTTTGGATCGGCGGCGCGCCGTAGCTCCCACAGGAGCAATAGCCCGAGTGTCTCCGCATAGGCATGGTCGTTTATGCCGGAGCCGTCCAAGACACTTCTCAGCTTTTGGAGCGTCGCTTTGAGATTGTCGTTTTCGAAATACAGCGCTGGAGGAACCTTGGAGATATCATTTGTGTCATGATCTGACGTCGTCGAGGTGAGATGAACTGCAAAGACGGACGACGTGCGACGTTTGAAACGACTCCAACCTTCTACCGACGACCCAACCGGCACGAACGTCAATCTATCGCGAAGGTCCGTTAGCGTAGAACGGCTTCCTCCGGCTATCGCCGTCTCGCCATCGGCACGAACAGAATCATGCAGCGCAAGAAAGGCCGCACCTCCCTTCACTCGAAATTCCAGTTCAGATGGCCAGACATGAACAAGCTCAGCAGAGAACCAGGACCACGACATCCGTGTAATCAAGAACGGACAGCGCCCATCAGGTTGTCGCTGATGCAACTCGAGTTTACCCGACGGCTCCAAGCTTCTTCCTCCAAGAACACCATCTGATTTCGGCGTCCTGCAAATTGCTGCGGAATTCCGCAATCTTACCTGCGGCACTCACAATTGAAGCGAACAAAGCGTCCGGCTAATTCGGGGTTGCTGTACTATAGCAAGCCACGCCGGTGCAGGATGACGATGATCGTGCGGATGATGCAGTCTGATACCGATTCGCCGTCTCGCCGCATCTTCTGCAGCCGCCTCAACGTTTCCGCATCGACTGGCAGCTGCCAGTTGCCGTTTGGCAATCGCCGCCCGCTCTCTTCGAGGGGGAACTCGGCTGCAATCAGGGCACGGCACTCGTCAGTGATTTCAATATCCGGCATCGCTCTCGGCAGAATTCGCCGCGGCCGGTGCTGACCGCGTGCAGCCATCGCCCGCCGCGCGCAGCTATCGCCCGCCTCGGCAAAATCAGCCAGTTAAATCGCAGTAATCTACCCGAGGTGGTGACAACGAGACCGCCTCGCGCGAAGCAGTGCCGCGCCGTGGTAATCTTCCGGAAATGCAAAGGCGAAGATTGGATTGGACGCCACAATGCGCGACGATGAGCACGCCGGTTATCGGCCGCTACCCGGGGATCGCGCAAACCAGGCGGCGAGCACGTCGCTTTCTTCATCGGGCGTAAGGCCGACCACCGGACCATTGCTCGCCCGCAGCCAGGCCAGCGTGTCGCGCGCGGTCTGCGACACCGTGCGCGCGGTCAGGCCGGCCTCGCGCGCCGACGCCGTGTCGCGGGTTGCAAAGCCCGCATAGTCGGGCAAAGGGAGCCACAACGGCAGGGATCGCGGGCCGGCCCAGCGTCTCACGTCATGCTGCTCCAGGAAGGCACGATCGACCCAGGTGAACGTGCAGGAAGAGCCGAGCGCGGCCGCGCATTCGGCGAGCCACGCGCCGCGGGCGCGCGTCGGTCCAATGCCGTTGTAGATGCCGGTGAGACCCGTCTCTGCGGCATGAACGATCCATTGCGCAAGGTCGCGGACATCGATGAACTGGTCCGGATCGTCGGACGCTCCCGGCGCCAGCACGTCGCCTCCCCGGGCCAGCCGTGCCGGCCAATAGGTGAAGCGGCCGGTCGGATCCTCCGGCCCGACGATGAGACCCGCCCGACAGATGAAGGCGTCTTCGCCCACCGCCTGCTCGCATGCCACCTTGGCTGCGCCATAGGTTTCGTCGCTGCTGACCTCGACCTCCGGTGCGGTCGGTGGGCGCAGCGGCGCCGTGTCGGCCCGCTGCCAGGGCGTGCGATTGTCGGCATAGACGCTGACCGTCGAGACGAAGGTCCAATGCACGCTCAGTCGCTTCAGCGCGGCAACCGCGCGCCGCACCTGGCCGGGATGACGTGAGACGTCGACCACGGCGTCGAACGTTTCGCGCGACAGGGCCTCGAGACCACCTGGAGCATCGCGATCGATGCACACAAGGCGCGCGCCGGAGGCAACCGGGCCCGACAGGCCACGCGCGGCGCAAGTCACCTCGTGCCCGACGGCGCAGGCCTGGGTCGCGATCGCGCGTCCGAGAAACTGGCTGCCGCCCAAGATCAACAGACGCATAAAACTCCCCTGCCTGGATGATGATGCCATTCCTCCGGTCACGCAAGGGCGCGGGAGGGGGCCTCATCCTCAATAAGCAGATTTCGCCTGACGACGATGTTCCGCAATTTTTTGATACTTCATATGTTGCATCGGTACTTCGCATATGTAACGAATGTTTCATGCAGGATTTGTTGAAACCACCGCCTGCGAAATCCTCGCCGCTGCGCGAGCTGTGCAGCGCATTGCCGTCGCTGCCGCAGCGGCTGCAGCAGGTCGGCCGTTTCGTCGCCGCCAACGATTACGACGCCACCACCCGTTCGATGCGCGATCTCGCCGCGGAGGCCGGCGCCGATCCCGCCGCCTTTACGCGGCTTGCGAAGGCGCTGGGCTATTCCGGCTGGGACGATTTGCGCGCGGCTCTGACCGAAGCCCGCCGGCCCGCGCCGGCGCGGCCGTTCTCGGGCCGCGCCAGGAGCCGCCGCCAGGGTCCCGGCTCTGATGTTGCGCTGATCGGCAACAAGCTCGAAGCGGAGTCCGCCGGGCTCCTGCGCATTGCGGCGGGCCCGGTCGCGCGTGCCGCCGGGGCGCTGCATGCGGCTGATCGCATCTGGGTCGCCGGCTTCCGCAGCTGCCGCAGCGTCGCCGAACTGCTCACCTATGAGCTGCGGCTGTTCCGCCCGGACGACGTCCATCTCGTCGGCGGCTCCGGTCCGTGGGACCTCGATCTCGGGGCGTTTCACCGCGGCGATGCGGTCGTCGTGATCGGCTTTGCGCCCTACTCCCGCGCCAGCGTGCTGTCGGCCCGCGCGGCGCATCAGGACCGCGCAGCGCTGATCGCGATCGCGGACTCGCTGATCGCGCCGATGGCCGAAGGCGCGGACCACATCCTGTTGTTCGAGGCGGCGGCCTCTCCCGGATTCTTCCCGAGCCTGACCGGTGCCATCGCGATCGCACAGTCGCTCGCGGCCGTGACGTTCTCGCTGGGCGGCGCGCCTGCGAAGAAACGGCTGCAGGACGCCGAGGCGCGCCTTGCCGCAACCTCGCAATATATCTCGGAGGAAGGTTGAGCCATGAGCATTCGCAAGAGCCGCGTGCTGCACCGAAGCCTGCGTGAGACGCCGCCGATCGCGACCAGTGGCGAAGGCGTCTGGCTCATCGCCAAGGATGGCCGGCGCGTCATCGACGCCTCCGGCGGCGCGGCGGTGTCCTGCCTCGGCCATCAGCATCCGCGCGTGCTCGATGCGATCGCGCGGCAGGCTTCAAAGCTCGCCTTCGCACACACCGCCTTCTTCTCCTCGGAGCCGGCGGAAGAGCTCGCCGAACTTCTCGTCGGCCACGAGCCCGGCGGCCTCGCCTATGTCTATTTCGTCAGCGGCGGCTCGGAGGCGATCGAGGCCTCGATCAAGCTGGCGCGGCAGTATTTTGTCGAGCGCGGCGAGCCGCGGCGGACGCATTTCATCGCGCGGCGGCAGAGCTATCACGGCAACACGCTGGGTGCGCTGGCCGCCGGTGGCAATGCCTGGCGCCGCGAGCCCTATGCGCCGCTGCTCGCATCGGCCTTCAGCCATGTGAGGCCCGCCTTCGCCTATCACGAGAAGCGCGAAGGCGAGTCCGAGTTCGATTTTTGCGCGCGCCTTGCCGCCGAGCTCGAGGCCGAATTCGAGCGGCTCGGTCCCGAGACGGTGGCGGCCTTCATCGCCGAGCCGGTGGTCGGCGCGACCGCTGGCTGCGTACCGGCGCCGGAGGGCTATTTCCGCATGGTGCGCGAGATCTGCGACCGTCACGGCGCGCTGCTCATCCTCGACGAGGTGATGTGCGGCATGGGCCGCACCGGCACCACGCACGCCTGGGAGCAGGAAGGCGTTGCGCCGGACATCCAGGCCGTCGCCAAGGGTCTCGGCGGCGGCTATCAGCCTGTTGGCGCGATGCTCGTGCGCGGCGAGATCGTCGAGACGCTGCGCAAGGGGTCTGGCGCATTCCAGCACGGCCACACCTATCTCGGCCATCCGCTCGCCTGCGCCGCGGCGCTCGAGGTGCAGCACATCATCCGCGATGAACACTTGCTCGACCGCGTCAAGGAGCTGGGAAAGCATCTCGAGCGGCGGCTGACCGAGCGTTTTGGCAACCATCGTCATGTCGGCGACATCAGGGGCCGCGGCCTGTTCCAGGCGATCGAGCTCGTCGCCGATCGCGCCGGCCGCAAGCCTTTCAGTCCGGCGCAAAAGCTGCATCAGAAAATCAAGGCGGCCGCGTTCGAAAGCGGGCTCGCCTGCTATCCCTCAGGCGGCACGCTTGACGGCAAGAGCGGCGATCATGTGCTGCTGGCGCCACCCTATATCGCAACGCCCGAGGACATCGACATGATCGTCGATCGGCTCGGGGTAGCGGTCGACGGTGCATTGCAAAGCATCAATCTGTGAAACAATGATGCAGGCGCCGCGCACCGTAGCGGCACGCTCGTAATGCCACGGGCCGTGCAATGGCACGATATTCGCTTCGCTGATGCGCAACACGTCCTTCCGAAAGCGCGGAGCGAACATGGGCGAAATCGTACGCTTTGTCCCCAAATCAGAGCAGGAGCGGGCCCGCCTCATCCGCGAAGCCCGCGCAATCTACGAACGGATTTTCCCGTCGGCCGATCAGGTGAGCGAGCAGCAGGTTCCGAAGAAATAGCGCGGCGACGCATGAATTGGTAGGGTGGGCAAAGCGAAGCGTGCCCACCACTCGTCGGACGAGGTATTGAAAGAATCGGTGGGCACGGCGCAAGTGCGCCTTGGCCCACCCTACCGCCCACTCATTCTCGGTGCTGATCCGTGACGAGCACGACCGGCGCGGTTGGTTCGCTGGCCGGCCTGCGCGCGCTCGGGTCTGCGGCAAGGTTTGCCGGCTGGGTCGGATTTGCCGCGGCCTGCGGCTCAGCCGGCATGGCGGTGGTGGCAACGACGGGATCTCTGGCGCTGGCCTCGCGGCTCCAGTCACAGGCACTGGCCGGCATGGCGGCAAGCGCAACAGCTGCGAAACCCGCGGCAACGAAAACCTTCGTCATGGCTGGCTCCTTCCCGAGCATGGTGTTTTCCGACGCGGCCAAGTCTAGCACGGCCGGCATCGGCCCGAAGCGTCGGCCGCCATCACGAAGCCGTAAGTGCGACCCGGCCCCCCCCCGGGGCCTACTGGTAGAATCGCGGCGGCGGCGGAGCCGCCGGACGGCGCGGCTGCGGCGGGTTCGGTGCAAGCCCGGGCAGACCTGCCGCGAGCCCGGTCGTCCCCGCTGCCGGTCGCGGCGGCACCACCTGGGCCCGCGCCTGCGCGCTCGCCGCCGCAGGCGTCCGCAACATCATGCGCATCATCTGGTCCTGCCCGGCCCTGAGCTGATCGATCCCCTGCTGCAGGTTTTCGACGTCACGCGCGAGTTTCTGGATCAGCTGCTGCTGCTCCATAGGCGACAGGTTGGCGTTCGTCTCGCCATTGTCCATGCCGGGAACCTGAAAGCCGCCGGTATTGCCGACACTTGTGCGCAGCTCGGCATTGGCCTCCATCGACGAATCCTGGGGGTCGACCGCCGGCATCATGTCGATGACGCGCTGCGGCGCATATTCCGCCACCATCATCCTGACCATTTCGCTGTGCGGATATTGGTAGGCCACCGCCGCGCCGCCGATACCAGCGACCAGCAGCAGCACCACGATGATTTTGAGCAGCCCGCCGCCAAACGACCTACGGACCACGCGCGCCCGCCTTGGGGCGGGCGACCCAGCCCGGACCTCGTAAAGCCACACGCCGATACGGGCGATGACGTCGCGGATGACGCCTGAAAATCCTGTTCCGGACTCCGGCTGCTCGAGCTCGATCCCGACCTCGGCCGGGTCGATGGCTTGCTGTCGCTGCGCGGCTGGCATTAGGCGCTCCCCTTAAGTCCGGTCCCCACGACCGCGGATGCAGTATCCTAAAATCTTCGTTACAACGGCCCTCCGCTTTGTCCAAAGCAAGACCGGATGGTGACGAGGCCAAGGCCATTTCCCGCGCGACCTTAGAATTCGTCGAGCAGCCGGCCGGCCTCTCACTCTACCTGTGCGCGAAGATTCGAAGGTGCAGTGGCCGCGGGCATTGCCACGCGTTGATGCGGTGGACCGCGACCGAGGCACCGGTGGTACCGGCAAGCCGCGTTGGAGCATTCGTGCACAGCGTGTATCATTTCGTTCCTATTGCTCTCGTCCATGAGCTCGAATCATTTCAATGCCAGGGAACGACGATCATGTTTTCAAGACGACAATTATTAGCGGTATCCGCGGTCGGCGCCGCGATGACGACGACCGATGCGCGCACGCAGACCTTTGGCAATCCGGACCTGCCGCCGCAGGGTGCCATCAACGCGAAAGCGCCGGGCAATCTCAGCGATCCCGGTCCGCACAGCGATGCGATCGGCGGTCAATTCCCGTCGGCGCAGTCGCCGCCTCCCACCGATGTCGGCGGCATGCCGCTCACCTGGGCGTCCTTCAACAACGCACCAAGACGCATTCAGAACGGCGGCTGGGCGCGCCAGGTCACGGTCGATGACTTTGCGATCTCGACCGAGATCGCCGGCGTGAACATGCGCCTCACCGCGGGCGGCATTCGCGAACTGCATTGGCACCAGGCCGCCGAATGGGCGATCATGACCTACGGCAACTGCCGCATCACGGTGCTCGATGCGGAAGGGCGGCCCTTCATCGCCGACGTCCGGGAAGGCGACCTCTGGTATTTCCCGCCCGGCGCGCCGCACTCGCTGCAGGGGCTGAACCCCGACGGCTGCGAATTCGTCATCTGCTTCGACGACGGCCGCGCCGGCGAATACAACACGCTGCTGCTGACAGACTGGCTCGCGCACACGCCGCCCGAGCTGCTCGCGAAAAATTTTGGCGTGCCGGCCGAGAGCTTTGCAAAGATTCCCCTGCACAATCTCTGGATTTTTCAGGGCACCGTCCCCGGGGATCTCGCGAGCGACCGCGCGGCGAGCCAGAGGGGCGCGGCCACTCCGCCGCAGCCCTTCGTGTTTTCGCTAAAATCCTCGCCGCCGCGCAAGGAGAACAGCGCCGGCACCATCCACGTCGCCGACAGCGATAATTTCAAGGTCGCGACGACCATGGCCGCCGCGCTGGTCACCATGCGTCCGGGGTCGGTCCGGGAGATGCATTGGCACCCGAATGCCGACGAATGGCAGTACTACATCAAGGGCAAGGCGCGCATGACGGTGTTCAACACCGGTCCGAATGCGGTGACGATGGATTTTGCGCCCGGCGACATCGGTTACGTCAAGCGCAATCTCGGGCACTATGTCGAGAATGTCGGCGAGACCGACCTGCAATTCGTCGGCGTGTTTCGCACCGCGCGCTACGAAGAGTTTTCGCTCACCGACTGGCTCACGCATACGCCGCCCGCGCTCGTGGCGCAGCATCTCGACGTCGATCAGGCGACGATCGCGCGCTGGCCCGACAACAGCCCGGGCCTGATGCCGAAATCCTGATCTTGTTAGGTCTATTCCCTCATCCAGAGGAGCGCGCTCTTGCGAGCGTCTCGAAGGATGAGGCCACGATGCGGGCCTCATGGTTCGAGAGGCCGCGCAAATGCGCGGCTCCTCACCATGCGGGGACAGAGCGAGCCCTGTGATGCTGTTCAACTCCGGTGAAACACCAGCGCGCGCAGCTCGATGCTTTCGCGCGGCGCCGCGTCGGGCGGCGTTGTCGGGTCGACGAACGCGGTGTGCGGTCCAAACCGTGTCCGGCCGTCGATCGCGGAATCGTAGCATTTCAGCAGCAGCGCTTCGTCCGGCGTCATCTCCGGGAAATAGAACCAGCGGTGGGCCGGATTGAATTTGACCGAATAGGTCTCGCCGCGCCGGTTGGGGTAGATCAAATCGGAGGCGACGAGGTCATCTGCGGCAACGCTGGTGCCGTCGCACATCGCAAGCGGCGCGTCGCGTACCGGCCCGCGGATCGGACGCCACAGATTGATCACCTGCACGCGTCCCTTCAAAAGCTCATCTGCCTCGCCGCCGAGATGCTCGCGCACGCGGTTCGGCCCGGAGGCCACGGTCTGGTCGACATGCACGCGCGTGGCGGGCTGCCTCGGGCCGGCGCCGCGGATGTCGGCTGCGCCCTCGACCCGCCGGCGCACCGTGTGATCGAACAGCACCACCCGGTCGGCCTTCAAGGTCGCGCGCAAAAAGGCCTCGGCGGCGGGATAGTAGATCCGCCTGATCTCGTTCTCGTCATAAAAATCCTTCACCGCCGTCGGGTGTCGCACCAGTGCAAAACCCTCGCGGTCGAGCGAGAGGGTGCTTGCGATTCCGCGCCCGTTGAAGATCGGAACGAAATGCGGCTCCGGCAGGTTGGTCGATCTTGGCTCGCCCGGCGGCGGATCAAAGGCGTAGGTGCGCGGCTTGGCCGAGGTCGGCTTCAGATAGTTCAGCTCGGCGGTGAGGAAGGGGAGCGATTCGATCTTGGTTTCCTGCAGGCCCATTTGCCAGTCTCCGTTCAGGACACATGACAGCAGATGTTTGCAGCCCCCTCCCCGTGGGCAAGCCGGGATTTGAAATAGCAATGATGCTGTTGCCGCATGGTGCGGCAGCGGAAAAATCGTGCCATGAACGGCCGGTTCGATGGGCTGTTTCTGCATCTCTCACGCGCGCCTCACGAAAGCGTGGCGACGAACCCGCTTGCCGGCTCCGCGTTAATCCGCGACAGGACGCGAACAGCGCGCTGACGTGGAGAGGGCGATGAAGCAAGCCGAACACGAGATCTTGAGCAAGGTTCCGGAAGTCACGCTGATCTTCTGGATCATCAAGATCGCCGCCACGACGCTCGGGGAAACTGGCGGCGACACCGTCACGATGACGCTGGACTGGGGCTATCTCGCCGGCAGCCTTCTGTTCCTCGTCGTGCTGATCGCCCTCGTCGCCGCGCAGATCGCAGCGAAAAAGCTTCATCCGATCCTGTATTGGGCGACGATCGTTGCCTCCACCACCTTCGGAACCACGATGGCCGATTTCGCCGACCGCTCGCTCGGCATCGGCTACAGCGGCGGCTCGGCCCTGCTGGCGCTCTGTCTTGCTGCAACGCTCTGGCTCTGGCGATGGTCGCACGGCTCAATCGACGTGAACACGGTCCAGACCCCGACGGTCGAAGCGTTCTACTGGGCTGCGATCACCTTCTCGCAGACGCTCGGTACCGCGCTCGGCGACTGGATCGCCGACACCGGCGGCCTCGGCTATGAGGACGGCGCGCTCGTCTTCGCGGCTTGCCTTGCGGTGATCGCCGCTCTCTACTACTTCACTCAGGTCTCTCACGTGCTCTTGTTCTGGGCCGCGTTCATCCTGAGCCGGCCGCTCGGCGCGACGGTTGGCGATTTTCTCGACAAGCCGGTTGCAGACGGCGGACTGGCGCTGAGCCGGCCGCTCGCCTCCGCCATCCTCGCAGGTTTCATCATTGTCTGCGTGCTGGTCCTGCCGCAGCGTGCCGGCCGTCATCCTGCTTCCCGAACCTCCGATGCGGCGGTGATGGAAAATCCTTAAGACTATTGCGGATCGCCATTGCCCGAGAGAATCTGGGCCGCGCCGCCGATGCCGCGGCGAAAAGCCTCGTCAAAAGTGACGCCGCGAAAATGCCAGCGATACGGGCGGCCCTGCCAGTCGAAGCGCCAATCGGTGGCCCAGCCGAGATCGGCATCATCCCACCTGAGGTGACCGATCAGAACCAGCTCTGCGCCCTGGGCGGCCACGGCCCGCGCCAGCCCCGAAGGCGACCTCGTCTGGAGTGCGGGGCCTGTGAGACTGGAATGCGCGAGCGCCGCCTCATCGGGCAAGACGATGCGCATTCCCAGCCTGTCCGCAGCCGCGAGCAGCGCATCGCGCTGCAGATCGGACGCCCTGGCATCGGAACTGACGACATAGGTTCGTGCGCCCTGCTCCATCGCGACGAAGACGCCCAGCACGGGACGCGACAGCCAAGGCGTCAGGCCAAGCTCGCTCAACACTCCATTGACCTTCGCGTCATCGAAATCGACGAAGAGATCGTAGGGCCGGTCGCGCGTCCCCTGCTCGTCACGAACCGGCGTGCCCGACATCTTGTCGCGATAACGATAGGCTTTGACGAAATCGCCGGCGCGCGCCTTGTACGGCTGCAAGCGCGAATCGCCGGCCAGCTTTGGCGCGCCCGAGACCTTGATCAGAACGTCTTCGAGGCAGGCGGCGAAGCCGATCATCCGGTTGGTTTCGCCCTGCCCCGTAAGGACGGTCCGGGCGCGATAGAGGTCGTCCGCCGCCCGCGCCTTCGCCATCGTGCAGCAGGCAAACACAACGGCAAGCGCCGTGAGTGTCCATCGCGAACCCCGGGAGATCGCGCGACGCGCTGTCATGCCAAACCTCTCCGCTCCGGCGAAGAATCGATCAGCTACAGCGAGGATGCACGTCACACGCGCGTGATGTCGCTATTCGGCTGGAACGGGCAGCGGCCCATCGGGCGCCGGCTGCGGCCTGGCCAGGAGCCGCGACCAGCGCATCACGCCAAGAACATTGGTGGCCGCATAGACGATGAAGCCAAGCACCAGCACCGCGTAAAGGCCGGTCGGGCCGAACATCGCAACGCCGAGCCAGCCGAGGCCGGCGACGAACGCGACCCGCAGCAGCGACGCGGCGAGCGGCAGCGCCATGCGGCCAGCGCCCTGCGAGGCGAAGTAGAGCGCAAGACCGACGCCGAACAGACCATAGGCCGGACCGACGATGCGCAGGTATTCGACGCCGCCTGCGGCGATGGCCGGATCATCTGAAAACAGGTTTAGCCAACGCTCGGGCAGCAGCGCGGCCAGCAGACCGACCAGTTCGGTCACGGCGCCGGCAAGCGCCGCGGCCGTCCAGGCGACCCGCCCGGCCCTGGCAAAATTGCCTGCGCCGACGCTGGTGCCGGTCATCGCCGCGGTCGGCGCGCCGATCCCGAACACCAGCGGCACCAGAAGATATTCGAGACGCACGCCGGTGCCGTAGCCGGCGACATAGGCGGGGCTCGCCTTGCTGACGAGCGACATCGCGATGGCGACCGTGACATTGGTCGACACGCTGGTCAGCGCGGACACCGTGCCGATCCGAAGGATTTCTGCGACCGCCTTTCGCGGCAGTCTTGGCGGCCTGAACGACGGACGGATCACGCCGGCGCCCGACCAGATGTAGCAGCCGAGGATGATCGCGCCGACCACATAGTAGACAAGAACGGCCGAGGCGCCCCCGACGATGCCGAGCCGCGGGAACGGGCCGATGCCAAAGATCAGCAGCGGCGACAGCGGGATCAGCAGCACCGTGCCTGCGACCATGACGGCGGCCGGCATCAGCATGTTGCCGGTGCCGCGGATGATCGCGGCAAAGGTATTGAACAGCCACAGCGGAATGGTCCCGGCGAACACCAGCGACGAATAGGTCACGGCGGCGGTGAGTGAGGCTCCCGATCCGCCCATGGCCGCATAGAGCGCCGGGCCAAAAGGCAGCATCAACGATGTGGTGACGATGCCGAGCGCGAGCGTGACCAAGAGGCTGGTCCATACCACCTGATCGACCCGGCCCGGATCCCCTGCCCCGAGCGCGCGGGACACCGACGACAGGATCGCGCCGCCGACCGCGCCTGCCGAGACCATCTGCAGCAGCATGAACGCGGGAAACACCAGCGCCATCCCGGCCAGCGCATCGCTGCCCAGCCGCGCGACGAAATAGGTCTCGATCAGCCCGATCGCCGACTGCGCCAGCATCACCAGCATGTTGGGCCAGGCAAGCCGCAGGATGGTGCGGCCCGGTGGGGCTTCGAGCAGCAGGCGCGTTCGCGCGTCCAAGGAACCTTCTCCATCGCTGTCGAGCGACCACAGCGGCACATTTGCATGATGACTATCATATTACAAGTGCATGCCTGGCATGACCGGGCCGTTTCACATTGTCTTCAGCCGGCGAATATCTGCAGGGGTCAATCGCGTCGCTCCGGGCGGATCCGGTTCCGTCCGATCCACCCTGACAGCACGACCTTCCTGGAAAGGATTCCTTGAAACGCATCGTGCGGTCACAATCTGAGTGAGCCAAAAGGCGACCTCATTCGATGCTACGTGACAGGCAACCCGCGGACCGCGATTGGGCAAGTCCACGAGTCCGCCACGCCGATCAGCTTGCAGAGGCGACGTCAACGGCGGCTTCGGCGAAGGCTTGCGGCGCCTCCTGGGGCAGATTGTGCCCGATGCCGCCCTTGATGGTCCGGTGTGAATATTTGCTCGAAAACATCCTGGCGTAGACGGCAGGCTCCGGATGCGGAGCACCATTGGCATCACCCTCCATCGTGATGGCGGGCACGTTGATGGCGGGCTTCTGGGCAAGCCGTTTCTCGAGCTCGTCATATCGCGACTCGCCCTCGACGAGACCTAGCCGCCAACGGTAGTTGTGGATCACGATCGCGACATGGTCCGGATTGTCGAAGGCGTTCGCGCTGCGATCGAAGATGGCGTCGTCAAAATCCCACTTTGGCGAAGCGCTCCGCCAGATCAGCTTCGAGAAATCGCGACGATACTTGTCGTAACCGGCGCGGCCACGCTCGGTGGAGAAATAGAATTGGTACCACCATTCGAACTCTGCCTTCGGGGGCAGCGGCATCTTTGCATCTTCCTGGCTGCCGATCAGATAGCCGCTCACTGACACGATGGCCTTGCAGCGTTCCGGCCAAAGCGCCGCGATGATGTTGGCGGTCCGCGCACCCCAATCGAAGCCGGCCAGGGTGGCTTTCTGGATTTTGAGCGCATCCATCAGGGCGACGATATCGCAGGCGACTGCAGACGGCTGGCCGTTGCGGAAGGTCTCGCTGGAGAGAAAGCGCGTCGTGCCATAGCCGCGCAGATACGGCACGATCACCCGATAGCCCGCCGATGCCAATAGCGGCGTGACGTCGACAAAGCTGTGGATGTCGTAGGGCCAGCCGTGCAAAAGCAGCACTGGCGGACCATCGACGGGACCGGCCTCGGCGTAGCCGACATTGAGCAAACCGGCGTCGATCTGCTTCAGCAGACCGAACCCAGCGTGCGACTCCGGCTTGATCGAGGGCAATATTGCCTTGCCAGGCTGCGCTTCTACCGCGCCAATCATGCCGAGCTCGGCGGCCGCCACGGTCAAGGCAGCGGTACGGACAAAGTGTCGGCGACGATGGTCGATGTCTTCAGATGTCTTGATCTTATCCATAGCAAGTCTCCAAATTCGATGCTCTGCATCTCGATCGAGAGGGCGGCCTCGGCGGACGCCGATGCGCTTTGGCTCAGCATATCGCCGGACTATCGCCATGGTCGCACACGCCGCCGGACTGATTTCGAGGGGCCATATCGGATTCCCCGGCGATGCGTGCATGGCCGTAAATCCAGCGACCGCCGGACGAGTTGGCACTCGCACTGACTTTCAGCACAACGTGTCGGCCGGCCATGGAATTCTCGTGTGCGTCGGCGGACGTCGTCAGCATGGCGATCGCGATGAATCCCGCCGACAAGAGCTTGATCGTAGTCATTGAACTTCTCCTCTTCGCTTCTGATGACAGCAGGCTAGAGGCGTCTAATTAAGCTATCAAATTTATTGTTTATGTCGTTTCAATCGATATAATCGATCAATCGGACCTATCGTCGATGATGACTTCGTTGCACTGATCAAACGTGCGGGGTGACGGCCATGACCCTGGAACAGCTTCGTATTTTCATCGCGGTCGCCGAGAAGCAGCATGTGACTCGAGCGGCGAGCGGACTCAATTTGACTCAATCAGCAACGAGCGCCGCTATCGCGGCACTCGAGGCGCGGTACGGAATCAAGCTGTTCGACCGTGTCGGCCGCGGGATCGTACTGACTGAGACCGGCCGAGATTTCCTCAACGAAGCACGCGAGGTCATAAGGCGTGCCAAGGCCGCGGCGCAGGTCTTGGACGATTTGGCTGGACTCAAGCGCGGCTCGCTGAATCTGGCTGCGAGCCAGACCGTTGCAAACTATTGGCTCCCACGACGCGCCGAAGCTTTTCGGAAGGGTTATCCCGGCATCGACCTGCACGTGACCATGGCAAATACCGAGAACGTTGCCCAGGCGGTGTATCGAGGAGACGCGGACCTTGGCTTTGTCGAAGGCGAGGTTGACGATCCCGCGCTGGCCATCCGGAAAATGCAAGGCGACCAGTTGGCCCTGGTTGTCGGACCGGGCCATCCGTGGACCGCAAAGGCGCGCATTGCAGCCAAGCTCTTCACAGAAACCAGATGGATTTTGCGTGAGCCAGGTTCGGGCACGAGGTCAATGTTCGAAGCTGCGCTCAAGAAACTGGGGCTCCAATTGTCAGACCTCGATGTCCAGCTCGAGTTGCCTTCGAACGAAGCCGTGCGTACGGCTGTGGAGTCCGGAGACTGCGCGGCAGTGCTTTCGGATTTGGTCGTCGCACGGTCGCTGGCTGCAGGAGCACTCCATCGCGTCAAGATCGAGCTGCCGACGCGCTCGTTCTTCGTTGTCAGACATAAGGAGCGCTATGCGAGCCACGCGGAGCGAGCGTTACTCTCCTCCTTCCGGATGTAAGGACACTCTTCATCGTCGGGACGGCATCCAGGATCCCTTCATTCCGTTTGGACTTGAACGGGGGCTCCGTGGGTGTCGGGAGTGCCGGGAAGGATCACAAGGTAGCGACGCGGGGCCTTGTCCTCGCCACGCACCAGCTGGCGGATTGGTCCGATTGCATTAACGACCGCTGCCCGTGCCTGGTTTGTCGTGAAGCTTTGCAGTGATCCGACGACGCCAGTGCCCGGCGGCTCGGTCGCAAGGGTAAGCAAATATGGCTTCCCTGGTTCGAGCCCGGTGACCGCGTCCTCCAATACTTGCACCAAGCCCTGATCCGACAGCGAAACGCTGGTGGGCACTTTCCCGTCTTTCTTTGCTCCCGGCGGCGCGAGCGAGAGCTGCGCCGACCGGCCAGCAACTCCGAGCGGCTGCAAGTTGCTGGTTTCCGGGGCCTTCGGGGACGACCATCATTCTGGTCATTGCCGAGTTGATGGCGCCGCTCGCCGCGGGTAATGCATCGGGCACGGACGCGAGGGCTTGCGGAGCCTGGCCGATCGGACTGGTCGCGATCACTTCGTTCTTTACTGTGTCAATTGCCGCAATCTCGTCCTCGTTCTCGAAGTCGACATAGACTCGCGTACCGTCCCCCGATGGCTAGATTCCGTGCGGTAACCGGCCCACCGGAATGGTCGCGACCTGCTCAAAATTATCGGTGCGAAACGCTTTGATTTCGTTGAGCCCGCCACTCGAAGCGCCGGAGGTGACGGCCGTCGCCGAGCGGTTCGGCGCCACCCCCTTCGACATCGAGGACGTGTTCTGGAGCCATCGCGGCGAACGCTGCACGTTCGACGTGATGGTTGCGGAATTCGGCCTGTCGATGCCGCCGCTCGAGCGGCTTGCCACCATGGTGCGCGCTGCCGACGCCGCGCGTCTCGACCTCTCGCCCGAAGCCCCGGGCCTGCTTGCAGCCTCTCAAGGCCGGCTCACTGACCTTCGGCAGCGGCCTCGTGATCGTACCTTTCCTCGAGCAGGGGCTGGTGCAGCATTATGGCTGGCTCGATGAGCGGCAATTTTTGATCGCAGTTGCCATCGGCATGATCAGCCCTGGACCGGTCGTGATCACGGCGACCTTCGTCGGCTATCTCGTCGCCGGCCTCTCGGGTTCGCTCGTCTCCACGATCGGCATCTTCCTGCCGTCGTTCCTGCTGGTTCTGATTGTCGCGCCGCTGCTGGCGCGGCACCGCAAGAACCCAAATGTCCAGGGATTCGTCAAAGGCGCCTATGCCGCCGCGATCGGGACCATTTTGGGCGCCTGCATCCTGCTCGGCAAGATCGTGATCGGCGACTGGCTGACGGTCGGGATCGGCATCGTGTCACTTGCGATGCTGTTCCGTTGGAAGGTGAGCAATCCGGCGCTCATTGCGGCAACGGCCGTGATCGGCCTGATCGCCTATCCCCTGCTGCAGCCGGCCTGGGTGATGGTCAAGTAACAGGCGCGGTGCGGCAAAATAGACAGGAGGCAAGCTTGAAGATTGCTGCTGTCAATGATCTCAACGATCGCCTTGGACCAGTCCGAGGCCACGCAACGGCCGACCCCAGTCGAACGGCGCGGGTGTGAACGGTCCAGGCGGCGCCCGGGTCATCAGGGCCACGACGACGAGGCCCGCGATCGCGAGCCAGAAGCACAGCCAGAAACCGTCGCCATAGGCGAGCACATTGGCCTCGCGCGCCACCAGCGCAGCGAGCGTGGCAACGGCGCGCGCCGGCGCGGCCGAACCGCCATGGGCGGCAAAAATGTCCCGGAGCTGCTGCAGCGCGTGCGTCAGATCGATGCTGCCGTTCTGGACGTGCTGGCCGAGCGTGTTGGAATGGATCTGCTCCCGCACCCGAAGCCAGGTGCCCATCAGCGCGATGCCGATCTCGGCGCCGCCGAGCCGCATGATCTGGATATAGGCGGCGAGCGCGGTGGCGCGCGACGGATCGGAGTTCGACAGCAGGATGATGATGATCGGAAACAGCGTCAGCGCGTGACCGACCGATTGCAGGATGACGATGCCGACGAAGTTTTCGCGCGCCCAGTCATGGGTCAGCTCCGTGCCCCACAGATTGGCGGCGGCGAACGCGCAAAAGCCGAGCACCACGACCAGCCTGGCATCGACATGGCGCAGCAGGACGATCGAGATTGGCACCAGCACGAGCATCGGCAGCGCGCCGTCGACGAACAGCAGCACGCCCGACTGCTCGGGGCGCATCAGGTCGACCACGCCAAGGAAATTCGGCACCAGCGATGAATTGGACAGGCTGGTCAGCGTGTAGAGCAGGATGGCGACCAGCGACAAGCCGGCATTGCGCGAGAACAGCACATTCATATGGGCCCAGGGCTGCCGCGCGGTCAGCTCGTTGATGACGAACGCGATGAACAGCGCCGCGCCGCCGACCAGGAGCGCCATGACTGTTCCCGATTCCAGCCAGTCCAGCCGGTTGCCCTGATCCAGCCCGGCATAGATCATCGACACCGCGCTGCCGAGCAGCAGCATGCCGCCCCAGTCGGCGTTGCGCAGCAGGTTGCGATTGACCGGCTCCTCCGGCGTCCCGAGATAGACCATCAACGCCATCAGCGGCGCCACCACCACGCTTTGCCAGTAAAGCCATTGCCAGCCGAGATGATCGACATAGAAGCCGACCAGCGAGGTCGAGCTGTCCAGGGCGAAGCCGACACGGATGGCATAGATCGAGATCGCCGGCAGCCACCAGTGGATCGGCAGATTGCGAAAGATGATCATCAATGTCGCCGGCACGAAGGTGCCGAGCAGCATGCCGTGCACGATGCCGAGCGCGATCAGCGTCGGATAATCGCGCACGAGGGGGATGACCAGCGAAACCACGGCATAGACGAGGCTGGGAATGCCCAGCACACGGCGCAGGCCGAACACGGTGGCGAGCCAGGCCACCGCCGGCGCGATGAGAATCTGCGAGCCGATCGAGGCGGTGGAAAGCCACGCCCCCTCGTCAAAACCGAGCGAAAAGGCGCCGCGCAGGTCCGGCAGGCCGACCGAGGTCAGGCGGCTGTCGAAATTGGCGAGGAACGCGCCGAGCAGGACCGCGCCGACCGCGAACAGCGGTCGCGGGCCAACGCCGCCGCGCGAGACCGGTCCGCGATCGGCGCCGTCATTGACCGCCATCTGCGTTCGCCCCGCCGGTATCGATCCTGGTGATCACGGACATGCCCGGAAGCAGCCGGTCGAGCGATTGGCCCTTGTCGAACACGATGCGCAAGGGAACACGCTGCACCACCTTGGTGAAATTGCCGGTGGCATTGTCGGGCGGCAGCAACGCGAATTGCGAGCCCGACGCCGGTGCGATCCGTTCGACGCGGCCGCGCCATGTCTCGTCTGGAAAGCTGTCGATCGTGATGACGACCGTCTGGCCCGGCCGCACATGCGTGAGCTGGGTCTCCTTGTAGTTGGCGATCACATAGACGTTGGGCAGTGGCACGACGTTGATCAGGTTGGTGCCGATATTGACGTAGTCGCCGACCTGCACCTGCCGCTCGCTGACGACGCCGTCGAACGGGGCCACGATCCGGGTGTAGCCGAGCCGAAGCTCCGCGGCACGCAACGCCGCCCTGGCGCCTTCGAGATCGGCCGCGCGCTGCTTCTTGGTCCCCTGCAGCACCTCGAGCTGATGGCGCTGCGCGGCGATCACGGCACGGCTCGCCCGGACATCGGCCTCCGCCTTGGCATAGGCGGCCTCGGCCTGCTCCAGCCGCTGCCGGGTCCCGGATTCGGTGTGCTCCAGCGATTGCTGCCGGTCCTGCTCCTGGCGCGCCTCGGTATCCATCGCGGTGGCCGAGACCTGTGCCGCTTCGGCCTGGGCGATGGTCGCATATTGCAGCTCGACCTGGTTGCCGAGATTGTCGAGCGCGGCCTGCGCGGCCGCGACACTGGCCCCGGCCTGCGCGACCTGCGCCTCATAGTCGGCCGGGTCGATCTGCACCAACAGGTCTCCCGCCTTGACCCGCTGGAAATCGTTCACCGCCACCTTGGTCACCTCGCCGGCGACGCGGCTCGAGAGCCGCGTCAGCTCGGCGCGGACATAGGCGTCATTGGTGGTCTGGATCGTGGCGCTGCCGACCCATTGGTCCCAGCGCAGCGTCGCCAAGGCGACGAACGCCAGCGCCGCCAGGGTCGCGAGCACCGGGATGCCGATCCGCACGAAGCTCGTTCGCGGTGCCGACGGCGAAGCCGCGGCTGCCGCCGCGCCGGCGGACGACGCAGACGATGACGATGCGGACGATGACGATGCGGCCTGGGCGGCCGCGGACGGAGCGATGCCTTCCTGCTCACTCAAGGCGATTCTCCCGATGCCTGCGCAGTATGACACAGAGGCATGACGCCGATCACGCCGCAAAGCCAGTGCAATCGTCATGGGCCCATGATTTGCGCGAGGATCGACCCGGCCTGGTTGGGCGATTTCGACATTCTGATCACATGAGGCGAAGCGTTTGCCGCAGACCTCCCCGCAATCCGCCCATGGCCCTCGGCCGCACTGCCAGCACGGCGAGAGTCACTCTCGATCCGCGCCCTGAGAACTCGGAGCTGAGAAGCGGCGGGTCGGCCCCCGGACGACAGCAGCGGTGGCCCGTCGCGATCAGATGCGCATCAGCGCCGGCATAGTCCGCTTTCAAGCACCCAGCCGTCGGGCGTGCGGGCGACGGCGACGACGTCGAAATACAGGCGCTGATTGGGATCCTGGCTGTTGCTCGCCACCGTGAACGTGACCTCGCAGAGAAATCGTCCGCCGGAATTGTCGTGGCACTTGGCCTGCAGCACTTTCAGGTCCTTGGAGTGCAAGGTGCTGCCGGCCGCTTCTTCCCGCTCATAGGCGGCCTGGATGATCGCAACTGTTGGTAGAGTTCCGCACGAGATGCCGAGAACCGAGCACGCCCAGGCGATGGATTGCCACATCTGCGTTCCTCCGGCCTGTTCCACTAAAACCGACCCGATCGTATTTTTTCTACACCTAAGCTCTTTTCAATCTCAATCGCAAGCAGCGCAGACTTGTGAGTCATCAGGCGAATTGACCTTGGCTGGCGGGGCAGCCAACTTTTCCTCTGTTCGCGATTTCGGCGAATCGCGAAGCCAAGTTTTCCATGACGCTGCGCAACTTTTTCGATACCGCTGCGCAACTTTTTTCATAGCGCTGCGCAACCAACTCAGCGAGTTGACGCGTCGCGGAATCAAAAATCCTATCGGAACTTTAGAGATTCCTGTTGCAACTTTAAAATGTGAGATGCAGACTTCGTGGCAACAAGAAGCAAGAAATCAGTTCTGCACGGAGGGCGACAAGCGGGGACCGTCGGCGAAGACGTGTGCAGCAGCATGCACGTGCAGTTGCACGTCTGGCCCCCAATGAGCACCCAGCCCGCCATCAAACGAATGAAATGTCGTAGGCTGTGCAAGGGAGCGAGGCAATGTCTGAGTACGAGGCTACAACGAAGAAGCCATGGCTAAATAAATGGATCGGCGCGACGGCCTTGGCCGCCGCGCTCGCTTGGGGAGGCGCGACCAACGCTCAGACCGCGGCGTCGGCAACCAGTCAAGGCAACGCCTTCCACGTCCCACCTGTGTTCGCCAGTCAGAACGGCACACTGAACATTCTGATGAACGTGAAGGCGAATCCCATACCGACCATCACCTTCACCTCACCCACCACCGGCCAGAAGATCCATCCGACCGGCTTTGGCTACGAGGTCTGCCAGGCGAACGGCGCCGGCTGCATCTGGGATTACGGCGGCGTGCGCCTCGCGCTGACGCAAGGCGACACGCTGAAGAGCCACTTCACCAACCTGTTGCCGCCGTTCGATCCGAACAAACTTTTGCACTCGGCGGAGGACCCCAATGACGTGCTCAACCCAACCAATCTGCATACCCATGGCCTGCTGACCCCGGCGCGGGCGCCGACCGCGGCAAATCCGACCTGGGGCGACGATATTTTCGTCCAGGTCTTCAATCCGGCCAACGGGTTGCCGAACCCGTCCAACAGTCCGCACAACATGGGCGACGTCGTGGTCGGTGCGATCGATTACAGCATCCCGGTGGCGTCCAACATGCCGTCGAGCCTGCTCTGGTACCATGCGCACGTGCACGGCATCGCGCTCGAACAGGTGTCGCATGGCGAGTCGGGTCTCCTCACCATTGGCAAGATCGGCGACAACGTCACGGGAGATGCGAACAATACGCCGTTCCCGGAGGCCAACGTCCGCTACATGATGCTCAAGGAGATCCAGGTTGCCGCGAAGGGCACCAGGGACTTCGGATTCGGAGAAGTTCCGGTCGCCGACGGCGAAGTACTGGGCCACACCGATGCGGAATTCTGCAATCCCGTTCCGGCGGCAGGTGATCCGCCACGCCAGGGTTCGTGTCCCGGCGTCGACGCCAGTGCCGACGATGACAACTTCACCGGCGGCGTGTGGTACTTCACCGTCAACGGCGTCCCATATCCCTCGATCCCGATGACCGCGCCCGACGGCGAAATCTGGCGGATCGGCACCGGCGCCGGCAGCCTCACCTGGGACCTGCAGCTGATCAACGACCAGAACCAGAAGCCGATGACGGTGCAGCTGATCGCCATCGACGGCATCGCCGTGACCCTGCCGCAGGACACACCGACGAACGCGATGGTCTCGATGGCTGGCGGCAAATTCCACGTGGTTCCCTGCCCCGCCGCTCCCGTGATCACGGCGGTGCCGGTCTGCGTCGACGAGTTCGTCGTGATGCCGAGCTCACGCGTGGAAGTGTGGGTCACCTACCGCAACCAGTCCGGCGCGGTCACCCCGCCACCGTCGGGCGCCTCCGCGACGTGGAGAAACCAGTCCCTCACGATGGGATCCGGAGATGTCTGGCCGCAGGTCGACCTCGCCAAGGTGCTGTTCAACCAGACCGGCGCGCGCCAGTTCACCTCGAACCAGGTCGTGGTCAAGGACAGCGGGCTGACGCAGCCGGGCGGCATGTTCGTCGCCCAGGTTCCGGGTGCGGTCGCCGCGCCGTTGCCGGCCGGATGCAAGGCGCTCCCGGCCGGGCATCACCGCCGCATCTTCTTCGGTTTCTCTGACGTGACCACCGATGGCACGTTCGCGCTCGGCTACGAGGAAGTCGATCAGAATGGCAACGTGGTTCCGGGATCGCACCAGCCCGATCCGGGCAACCTCGACAGCCTGGCGCAGTTCAATCCCAACGTCACCACCGTGTGCCTGCCGCTCAACCCCGGTCAGATGCCGGTGACCGAGACCTGGGAGCTGGTCCAGCTGTCGACCGAGAACCATAACTTCCACCTGCACCAGACGCGTTTCATCGAGAAGGTCGGCCCCAACGCCGGCAACGTGATCCAGGACAACTTCCCGCTGGGCGTGGCCGTGCCCGACGCCACCATTTCCGATCAGGTGTTCAACAACCAGACCGGCGTCTGCCTGCCGTCACAATGGCGCAGCGGTCACTGCGTCTCGCCGGCGGTGGTCGAGCAGATCCCGTTCGCCTTTCTCGGCGAGTACGTCTACCACTGCCACATCCTCGAGCACGAGGACGGAGGCATGATGGCAAGAATCGTGGTGGTGCCATCGCCGAGCTGAGAGACGGTCGCAGCACACACAGCGTGACTGGCGCGGGACACCTCCACCGCGCCGGTTTTCCTGGACGGTGCCGACAAAGAGGACGGGAGGACATGTCATGGTCCGATTGCGTTCAGCCTGCATGCTCAGGGCAAGCATGGCGCTGGCGGTCGCGACACTCGTCGGCGCGTCGCTCCGCCCGATCGAAGCGCAGGATCTTTCCAGCCAGCCGATCAGGTTCATTGTCGCAGGGCCCGCCGCCGGTGCGGCCGATGTGATGGCGCGCCTCGTGGCGATCAGGATCAGCGAGAGCCTGCACGCCAATGTCGATGTCGAGAACCGTCCCGGCGATGATTTTGTGCCGGTCTTGCACGAGTTCGCGACCGCGCCGGCGGACGGCCATACCTTGCTGTTCCTGTCGACCAGCACGCTGATCGCTCAGTTGCTGCATCCCGACCCCTTCAACGTGGCCGCGCTCACGCCGGTCACCGAGGTTGCCGCCGGGCCGCTGATCCTGACGGCGCGCAAGAGCTTTCCGGTCAGCACCCTCGGCAATTTGATCGCTTATGCCAAAGCGGATCCGCACCGGCTCGTCATCGCGGCAGGCGGCGGGGCGGAGAGCGCGGCCACTCTCGCGGCCGAGGTCCTGATGGCGAAGGCTGGCATCGACGTGGCGCTCGTCGCCTACCAGGGAGGGCCGGCGATCGACAAGCTGCTCGCCGGCCACATCGACGTGGTGCTCGACGACATGACGGTGATAGGGTCGCGGGTCGGGACCGGCATCCTCCATCCGCTGGTGGTGACGGGTGCCGTGCGCTCCCCTGTCTTGCCGGACGTCCCGACCGTGATGGAGGCGGGCCTATCCGACTACGCGTTCGAGCACTGGTTCGGCATTCTGGCGCCGGCGAATACGCCGCCGGCCATTGCCAGGCTGCTGCGCGACGAGGTCGCGAGGGCGCTGGCAGCGTCGGATGTGGTTGACGAACTCGACCGGCAGGGCTTGCGGCCGGTGGCCAGCGAGCCCGATCAATGGCGCGCGTATCTCGAAAACGAGCTCGAGCATTATGCCAAGGTGATCGAGCAGGCCGGCATCAAGCCAAAATAGCGCTCGAAGAACGCGCGTCAACTCAGATGCCTTGAGAGAAACGACGTTCAAGGAAAAAAACGGGTGGATGAATTGCCGGTCTTCATGAAGTCGTATCGGCGGATTCCAGGCAAAGTCGCCACTGCGTGCGCAGGGTGGGTTAGTTGGCGAAGCGTAACCCGCCGCTCGGCGTCGAAATGGCGGATTACGCTTTCGCTGATCCGCCCTATGGCCTTCGGGCTGTCAAATCTGGCGGCGCGAAAGTCGGCAGCTATCCTGGGGTAAAGCGTCCTTGGCGCCAACGCATTCAGGAAGGCCGCCCGGCACGATCATGTGCATGCGGGTGATGGGTCAGTGCCGAGCCCCAGGTGTGCAGCACGGAGGTGATGCCGATGCGGGCGCCGAGATGCCTGGGGTCGGCGGCAATCGTCAGCATGGTCTCGGCCGAGACCTTGAACAGCAGATCGTAGACGACAGCCTTAGGCGATGTCGGCGATGGCGACGGGCAGCGTGAACACCACGTGATAGTACGGCCCCGGCAACAGCTCGGCCTCGCGGTCGGCGAGCCATTGCTTCGCCGCGGCGCCTTGGCACTTCGGGCAGTGCCGGTTGCAACAGGAGTTGTAGGCGATGGTCGTATAGGCGCAATTCGCGCAGCGCGCGACGTGGCCGCCGAGCTCCGCCGTGCGGCAGCGCTCGATCGCCGACATCACCTTTCAACTGCTGGAGGCTCACCATGTTGGGTCTTCGGCGCGAGTTTGCGGATCGCCACGTCCTCGATCATGCGCTGGCGCAACGCGCTGATGGCCTGCTTGGTCATTGGGGATGCTCCTGTCTTGAGTGAGATTGTTGAACCCCTCGATCCCACCCGTTGCGCTATCGTCTTGCCTCCGCCGCCAGCCGCGGCGCCCTACCGCCGCGAGCGGTTTAGTCCTTTGACCCAAAGCCGGGTTCGGCGCGCGGGACTAAGCTGCCGCGGCGGGATGCTGGTCAACAATGCTCACTGGCACTGGTTCTTTCGCCGGCGTAGGCAGGCTCAACGACCCGTTCGGCCGGCTGACTGGTTTCCATCGCCGGAAGCGCATCCGGACCTCGAGGAGTGAATTGAATCGCTGAGGTAATGCCGGAGATGGTACAATGGCAAGCGACCTACCTAGTGGGCCGGATGCCTTGACAAAGCGACTGCTGCGATCTTCGATTTCCTTTTCGGACTGAACCGCCGATCGCTCGTGGCGACCCGGCGTTCGGGTCGTTGTGAGCAGGGTCGTCAAATTATCGGCGAGGTGTCGGCAGATGGACGTGTCGGCCTGGTTGCGGCAGCTCGGGTTGGAGGAATACGCGGCTGCGTTTGCGGCCAACCACATCGATCCGGTCACGCTGCGGCAACTCACCGCCGACGATCTGCGCGATATCGGCATTGACTCGGTTGGCCATCGCCGTCGACTGCTGGAAGCGATCGCGCAGCTCGACGCTCCAGCGAGCGAGACCAGAGCCGCGGCCAAGTTCGATACGGAGCGCCGGCCGGTCGCGGTCTTGTTTGCCGATCTCTGCGGTTTCACGGCGCTATCGCGCGATCTGCCGGACGAACGGCTGCATGAATTGCTTGGTCGCTACCTCAGCGCTGCCGACGAGGTCGTGAAGCGGCACGGTGGCACCGTCGACAAGCACATCGGCGACGCGGTCATGGCGTTGTTCGGTGCCCCTGTGGCGCATGACGACGACATGCTTCGCGCCTTGCACGCGGCCGCGGAACTGCGCGACCGCATGCCGGAGCTTTCGCGCGCACTCGGCCGCGACATTTCGATGCATGCCGGCCTGGCAGTCGGAGAAGTGATCGTCGGAGTATCGGGCGGCGGTTATACCGCGATCGGCGAATCCGTAAACCTCGCGGCACGTCTGACCGATCTCGCGCCGGCTGGCGAGATTTTTGTCTCCGAGCCGGTCCAACGCGCCTTGGCCGGCCACGCCCAGTTCGAGGCGCGCGGCCGTTATGCGGTGAAGGGCTTCACTGAGCCGGTCGACATCTGGCGGCTGGCCGCGCTGGCGCATCCGGACCCGGCCACGTCGCTGACGCCTTTCGTCGGCCGTCGCGCCGAGCTCGCGCAGATCGCGGCACTGCTGGACAGCTGCGCGGGGACCGGCTGCGGCGGGACGGTCTATGTGCGCGGTGAGCCAGGTATCGGCAAGAGCCGGCTGGGGCAAGAAGCCTGTGCGCTGGCGATGCGGCGGGCCATTCCCTGTCATGTCTGCCACGTGCTTGATTTCGGGGCCGGGCAAGAGCGCGATCCGCTGCGGCGGCTGGCCGACAGCCTGCTGGAGCTGGCGGCTGATTCGGCGCCTGACACGAGGCTGGCGGCAGTGCGGGCATTGATCGCCGCCGAGCCCGTCGACGCGCGGCTTCAACCCTTTCTGCACGAGCTGGCCGAAGCGCCCCTGGCGCCGGCGCTGCGCAGCCTGATCGACGCCTCGGACGAAGCGAGCAGGCGGCGTGGCCGTGACGAGGCGCTGGCATTCCTGGTGCGGCGTGCGCTGTCACGCGCACCCATGCTGCTGCTGGTCGAGGATCTGCACTGGGCCGACGCAAGTCTGGTGGAGGCGCTGGTCCGACTGACGTCCATCGGCATCGACCGGCCATTGGTCCTGGTGCTGACGTCGCGACCCGAGAATGAGCACTTGTATGAGGCGTTGCGCAGCCAGCCGGCGGTTGCGCCGCTGGTCACGATCGACGTCGGGCCGCTGCGGACGCAGGATGCCACGGCGATCGCCGGCCACCTGGCGGTCCTGCCCGACACGACAAGGCGCCAATGCATCGAGCGGGCCGGCGGCAATCCGCTATTCCTCGAACAGCTCTTGCGCAATGTCGCGGAAACCGCCGGCGACCTGCCGCTCTCGCTGCGCGGATTGGTCGTCGCGCGCGTCGATCGATTGCGAGCGGCTGACAGGGCCGCTCTCCATGCCGCTGCCGTGCTGGGGCAGCGCTTCGATCCGGCAGCGCTGCTGGCCCTGGTCGGCAATCCAGCCTTCGATGTCGCCAGCCTGCTGCGTGCCGGCCTTCTGCGTACCGACGGGCGGGAACTGGTCTTCGCCCATGCGCTGATCCGCGAGGCGGTGCTGCGCTCTCTGCTCGCCGAGGCGCTGCGCGCGCTGCATGCTCGCGCTGCCGACTGGTTCGACGGACGCGACCCGATCCTGCGCGCCTCGCATCTCGATCGCGCCGAATCGCCGGCGGCCGCCGACGCCTATCATCTGGCGGCCGAGGATCGGCTCCGACGCTATCGACCCGCCGAGGCATTGCCGCTGGTCGAGCGAGGGCTGGCGCTTGCCGCGGCGGCGGACAGCCGGGCGGCGCTGCTGCTGCTCAAAGGGGATGCGCTGCTGGACGCCGGCCGGTCGCGCGACGCGCTAGCCGCGTACCAGGAAACGCCGCAGGCCGGCGGCGATCGGCGAAACCGAAGCCTTGCGCTGCTGGGCAGCGCTGCGGCCCGTCGCATCCTCGACGAGCTGCCGGCGGCGCTCGACGATGTCGCCTCCGCGCAGGTCCTGGCGAAAAGCGGCGGCTGGCTGGATATTCAGGCCCGCTGCCATTTCACGCGCGGCAACCTCTTCTTTCCGTTGGGCCGAGTCGACGAGTGCCTGGTCGAGCACCGCGCCGCCCTGGATCTGGCCGATCGCTCGGGCAGCGCCGAGGCCAAGGCACGCGCCTTAGGCGGCCTGGGCGACGCGGAATATGCGCGGGGCGACAATGTCGCTTCTGCCGATTACTTCCGCCGTTGCGTCGAAGAGAGCCGGCTCATCGGATTGGGCCGGGTCGAGGTCTCGAACCGGCCGATGCACGCGCACACGATGTTCTTCGAGCTGAAGCTGCAGGACTCGCTGGTTGCCGGTGAGGAGGCGGTCGCGCTTGCCGTCGCGGTCGGGCAGAACCGAGCCGAGATGATCGCTCATCACGCTTGTGTTGGTCCGCTCTTGGAGCTCGGACGCGCGGAAGAGGCACGGCCGCATATCGAGCGGGCTCGCGCGATCGTGCGCGAACTGGAGGCATGGCGGTTCGAGCCCGAGAACCTCGCCTTCCTTGCCGAGGTCGAAGTCGAGGGCGGACGCCCTGATCTCGCCCGCCCGCTGCTCGCGGAGGGGCTGCTGCTGGCGCGCAGGACCGCCATGAGCTACTGGGGACCGGCATTGCTGGCCGCCAATGCCTGGCTCGCCGAGGACGACGATAAACGCGTTGCCTTCGTTGCCGAGGCGGAGACATTGCTGAGCGGCAAGGTCTTGGCTCACAACCACTACCTTGCACGACGCGCGCTCATCGAATTGGGCCGGATCCTCGCCGATCCGGCCATGATCGAGGACCAATGCGCCAAGCTCGAAGCCTTCTACCGGATCGAGGCGCGGCCGTTGCGCGAGACGATGCCGTTGGCCGACTTCCTGGTGCGTCGCGGCCGCGTGCTTGCAGCGGCGTTACGCGGCAATCCGCTGCCCGAGATGGCCGCCGAGGCGCGGGCTCTGGTCGACTGGTCAGGGCGTACCGGGGCGGTGCGGTTGGGGGCCGGACTCGACGTGGCGGCGCGTCGGCTGGGCGCATAGCGGCTTCCAGACGGGGCGCGCTGGCAGTCGACAGGCTTCTCTAACGGAGAGCGCGTCGACGCGAGCGGGCAAGGATGCCGGCCGCATGAGGGACGGCACCGCGTGTTCGGCGGCCGGCGTCCGAAAGCCTCCAGGGGAGGAAACCGCGGGTAAGGGAACGTGAGGCCGTGCCGCAGGGGGCTATGGGGATTTGAGGGCCGCGGGCGAGCCGTATGATTGGGATCTGACCGATCCAGCAAGCTGGCGAACGATGAAGCGATTGATGAAAGAGCGGCAGAGCAAGCACTCTTGGCGAACAGGCCGTAGTGGCGGATGCGGTGCAAGCTTTTTGGCAGCACGTGGATGAGGAAGCGGCGGATGGATTCGTCGGTGGCGAGCGTCATCTGCTTGTATCGATCGCGGCCCTCGATGCGGTAATCCTTCCACTTGAAGGTGACGGCCTGCGCGTCGAAGGTGATCAAGCGGCTGTTGGCGATGGCAACGCGGTGGGTGTAGCGCGACAGATAGGCCAGCACTGCCTCAGGTCCGCCAAATGGTCGCTTGGCGTAGACGACCCACTCGGTTTTGCGCAGCGGCGCAAGATAGGTTGCGAAGGACTGCGCATCAGCCAGATGGGCGTGATCGCCGAAGAAGCTCAGGCAGCGGGCTTGGTGGGTGGCGATGAGCTTCTCCAGGAACAGACGGCGGAACAGGCGGGGCACGCGCACGGGCAGGAAGAATCCCGGCCGGCACGATATCCAGCGCTGGCCGTCGGACGAGAGGCCGCCGGCCGGCACGATCATGTGCACATGCGGGTGATGGGTCAGTGCCGAGCCCCAGGTGTGCAGCACGGTGGTGATGCCGATGCGGGCGCCGAGATGCCTGGGGTCGGCGGCAATCGTCAGCATGGTCTCAGCCGAGACCTTGAACAGCAGATCGTAGACGATGTCGGCGATGGCCGCAGGCAGCGTGAACACCACGCGATAGTGCGGCCCCGGCAACAGCTCGGCCTCGCGGTCGGCGAGCCATTGCTTCGCCGCGGCGCCTTGGCACTTCGGGCAGTGCCGGTTGCGACAAGAGTTGTAGGCGATGGTCGCATAGGCGCAATCCGGGCAGCGCGCGACATGGCCGCCGAGTTCCGCCGTGCGGCAGCGCTCGATCGCCGACATCACCTTCAACTGCTGGAGGCTCACATGGCCGGCATCGGCTTGACGCAACGCGAACCATGGCCGCGGAAGATATCCACGACCTCCAATCTTGGACGCGCCACCCGCCTTCCGCTCAGGCCGCTGGCGCGTCCCGCGTCAAAGCGGCTGATGGACTCGCACCACGCCAGGCACGCGATGACGACGCTAATCGCTATGCCGTCGCATCCGGGAGATGGGTGCGCCGGCTCACATTTCGGCAAACCTCGGACCCCGCATAATCGCCATGCGCAATCTGCCCGTCGTGCCAATTTGACGCGGCGGGCGCATTCTGTTTTTCAGAATACACCTTGACGCCGACCCCAAATCAGATGCATTCTCGGCCCGTCCCGCGCGCGATTGAAGAGGGGCGGACGCGTCGTCACGGACGTTGCGTGCGGGATGCGGTGGACGTGTCGGTGCCGAAGACGATCGGCATCGATGCGGACGGCGAAGTCGCGTGGTCCTGGCCTCCCGACGCTGAGGCCAAGTTCGCTGGCGTGACGAGCGCTGCGGACGACGGGAGCAAGAAAGCCCGGTTCCCGGGGAGATCGCGTATAAGCCGGAAGACCACCGCGCAGGGAAGGCCGGATGTTCGGCCAAGCCTGTGGTAACTGCCGCCAGCTTTTTTTGTTGCTGGCGGGCCATGGGTGCGGCCTGCACCCGGCCTTCCCTGCGCCCTCTCTCGAGTGGAGGGTCGTGCTTCACGCAAAGCCCGGGCGCCAAAGGCGCGCCGGACGCGCGGACCCGTGCGTGCCTTGCTTTTCGACAAGTCCTGCTTTTTGACAAGTTGATCAGGATCAACGCCGGGCCCGGTGGTCAGGGGCAAATGGCTGCGGTCGTACCTGCGTTCGAATGACGATGGCGGCGGCCGAGGGCCATGATAGACTTTCAAGCCGCGACAGCTCTGCGGATGCCGGAGCCGTTCGCCGCGAGGAAACGATTGCGGGGAAAACCATGAGCGCGACCGATTTCAGTTCGCTGTCGACCACCGAGCTCGCCCGTCGGATCGCCATCCTGCGCGACAATATCCGCCAGATCACCGAACAGGCGGCATCGCAGTCGGGCGCGGCCGACGAAGAACGCAACGCCGATCGCATCGCGCACCAGACCGAGGAGCTCGATGATCTGCTCAAGGAACAGGAGCGCCGGCTCGCTGCGCGCTAGCTGACCCCACGGGGATTGCCGATCGGAACGATCGCTAGGTCGCGCGACGGAACAGCAGGCTCGTCGCCGGCTTGGGTGCGCGCGGCGGCCGGGTCACGGTCCGCTGTGACGCAGAAGGCTTGGCCTGTGCATTGGCATTCTGGGCCGACGACGGCTTGATGAGGCGGACGAGCTGGTCCTGCCCGGCCTGCAGCTGCTGCATGGCCATTGCGTTGTCGCGGCTCATCTGGTCCTGGCTCATCCTGAGCCGGTCGATGCCCTGTCCGAGATTTTCGATATCGGTCGTGAGCTTCTGCACCAGCGAAGCAAGTTCCGGCGAGGTCGCAGCAGCCGGCCGCGCGTCATTGTCCGAGGAGCCAGGCGAGGTTGCCGGCGGAGCGGCGCTATCCGTCGCACCGGGTTGCGTACCGCGCGTGCTCGCGTCCATCGCAGTGTCCTCGCCGTCCTTTTGCGGCTGGCTCTCCTGCGGCGCCGAGCCGCTCGACCCGAACGAGGGCACCAGGCGCGCGATCAGCGCCCTTGGCCCGTCGCTGTCGGAAAAATACCAGGCGGCGGCCCCGCCGATGACGGCGACGGACACCAGCGAGGCGACGGCGATGCGCACTCCCCAGCGGCGAAAGACGGAATTGCCGCCGCCCGTGGCAATGGCCGAACGAAACACCGAGGCTTCGGTCGGGTCGGGCGCGGCCGCCTTCTCGAGCTCAGCAAGGCGCTGGTCGATGCGCGCGAGCACTTCGCGCACGACGCGCTTGTAAACGTAGCCGACGAGCTCTTCATTCTCCGGCACGATCCCGATCTCGTTCGGATCGACATCCTGCGGATTCGGTGCTGGCTGCATTGGCATTCCTTGTCCGGTCCAATGCCCGAATGAGGGCGATCTTCGGTGCGGGGCTAGATCGACGCAGCGCTTTGACCAAACCAAGACCAATCGGTGATAAGTATGCGGCCCCCCGATGGCGTCGCCCCGCTATTGCATGCGGGCCACAGCGCCACGCAATCCGGCTGCCCGCAGACCGAAGCTGCGCAGTGGTGCCAACGGGGCCAATGCCCATTGCGTGCGGCACATGCTCGGCGCTAGGCTTTTCAAAAGGGAGGAAGAGACATGCGACTTGGTGCTTTGATTGTTTTGACTTCGGGGTTTTTGACCGTTGCGGCCCACGCCCAATCCGACTCGCCACGCGCCACCTACGTGACCCTGGTTTTGCAGGCTTTTGCCGCCAAGGTCGAATGCCCCAACACCGACGTCGCGTATCAGGACCTGCTGCAGAAGGCGAAGGAGATGCAGCTGCCGGATGGCACCACCGAGCAGGTGCGCAAGGCGATCGCCTTCATGCACACCGGCGGCAAAATGGGCGAGCGCGGCGACGATACGCTGATGGAGGAAGTCGCGATCGCGACCCAGTCGACGGATTTCGACCAGCGGCGCCTCGGCATGGCGACTTGGTGCGAGACTCAGAAAACCAGCCTCGCCGGGCTCATTCGCACCAAGCAATAGCCTTGCGCCCGCCTTGGCAAGGCAGGCGCCAAAGCGGCATCCTACCGCACCGGCAGCGGCGGCCGCACCACCGGCCCGCCATCTTCGGCATCCGCGCCGGCAGGCGGATCAGGTTGCAGCTGCACCGGAGGCGCAGCGTTGTAGGGCATCGGCGGCGGGCCTGCCCGCGGCGGCACGGCGCCGACGGTCTGCGCCCGTGATAGCGGCGCAACGGCTGTCGGCGGATAGGGCGGCGGCCGGCGCAGCGGCAGCGTCGGCGCGGCCGGTCGCATCGGCGGCGTCGCGACGGCGACCTTGGGCCGGGCGTTCTGTTCACGCGCCTTGGCGAGCTCGCGCGCCATCTGCTCCTGGCTCGCCTTGAGCTGCTCGATGCTGGTCTTGAGCTGGACGATCTCCTGACCGAGGGAGGCCAGGTCATGCGCCATGGACTGCAGCAACTGGGTCGATTCGCCGGGCAACGCGGCGGCGACCGGTGCGGGAGCGTCGGTCGCCGGAGCCACCGAAGCCGTCGTATCCGACGCCGCCGGCTGCACTGCGGTCGCCATCTGGGCGGGCGGTGCACTCGGCTGCTCGGCCGGCGTCGCGGCCTCCTGACGCGGCGATGTCGAAGGCAACAGCGACGACAGGGATGGGATCGAGGTCGGGACGTGCTGCGGCAACCAGTCGAAAACGATCGTCTTGGCCGTGTCGCCGTAATTCTGCCAGCCATAGGCGATCGCGCCGCTTCCCGCGGCCAGCACGATGGCAATCACAAAGCTCTTGAGCACCCGCACCGCGCTTCTGCCGAACGAGCGCGGCTCGCCCCCGGATTTTGCGGTGTTGACGTCCGCAGCCCGAAATGTCGCATCAACGGGCGGGACGGCCGCGGCGTCGGAGCCTGCACGGATCGGCGAATCGGACGGACGGGTCTTGCCGCTCTGGGGCATGTCGTCCCCAGGCGCGACCCGAACCATATCGGGTGCGATCACGACGACCTCATCCGCACTCTTGTGCTTGGGATTCAATGTGGACTGCATCGGCGCTCCGGATTTGGGTCCAATGTCACGCACGCAACAGCGGCCGGCGGATTTCCGGCGGCACGAGCTCGATGGCGTTCGGCCCCCACCCCACACTCCAGTCCGGCTTGTTCAAAGCAAGGCAAGAACGCGAACAAAATTGGGCAGTCCCCACTCAATAGGGCGGCGCCTTTCGTTGCCGCTGCGTCTTCGCCGCCTCGATCCACCACGAGAGGTCGTCCGCGAAGCGCGGAAAAGCACGCGTCAGAGCTTGGCCGCCCTCCCCGATCGGCTCCCCTTCCCCGCCGAGGGTCTGGGCAATCGGCCCCACCGCAAGCGAACTCGAGATCACCACCATGCCCATCTCGGAAAGCGTACCATGCCACGCAGTCGCCGAACGGGCTCCGGCGAAACGCCCCGCAGAGTAGCTCGCAATGGCGGCAGGACGCCAGAACCATTCTTCGAGGAAATGATCGGTCAGGTTCTTCAGGCCGGGCTGGACACCCCAATTGTATTCGCCGGTGATGAAGACAAATCCATCGGCGTCGCGGATCTGGCCCGCGAGCTTTTCCAGAGCGGCGGGGGCCTCGCCCCTCTTGTATTCCTTGTACATGCGATCGAGCATCGGCAGCCCCACGGCCTTGGCGTCGATCAGCTCGACATCCAGCCCGCGCGCCTGCAAGCCGGCGACGACGAAACGAGCCAAGCGGATCCCCATCCGATCGGAGCGGTAGGAGCCGTAGAAGACCAGAATGCGGTGCGTCATTTCTATTTGGACACTACCACGCAATGCGATCGAAGTCCCGATGAAGCGCGCCGAAATACCGTAAAATTCGGCCAGCGCGGCGATACCCGACATTAGCCGTCCCGGAGTGATCCGGCTTGACAGCACCGATGGATGGGAGGAGCATTCGTGCGTCGCCTCTAGCGGCGATCACATTGGTCAACCACGCAGACGGGAGGTTCAATGACTCCACCTCCGCAGAGAGAACCGCGATAGTATCGTGGTGCGCGTTCGGACCATGGTATAGCGGTAAAGCACGAACGGCACGCCGGGCGAAGGTGTTGTGGGCTGCATCAGTGAGGCATGGCCCCTTGCCTCCCCGGCGGTGTGCTCGCCTTGAGAGTGACGGGCGTCAGGTCGAACCTTCCTCAAATCGCAACTGGTCGGGCACGGCGCCAAAACGTCCGAGCACTGTCGTCGTCTGTTCGGGATAGCCGGTGCGGACGAGAGCGACCGCTCCGGCATGGCCAAAGACCTTCCAATAGCCCTTGGCGCGCTCGATCGCGGCGGCCGGGCTTGCGCATTTGAAGGGCTCGCCCGGCACGAGGCCATCATCGGTCCGGTCGATCGGCATAGCGATAAACTGAGCAAGATCTCCCATGGCGTTTCCCTCACATTTTTGTTCAGCGAAACGCGATCATCAGATGATGCATTGACCCAGGTCAACCATTGCTGCGCCGCACGCGCGAAATGCATTGCAGCAGACGCGGTGAACCTGTCGAACAACCCCATCCGACGTCCTTGAAACATTGGTCCACAGCCAACATGATAGGCCGCGTCGGCGCGTGATTTGCCGAGCAGGCCGGCCGTGGAGACATTTCCATGTTAGAGCGCGCCATTTCCTTGCAACATCCGCGGATCGCGCTTGACGGGGCGCAGCACAAGCCTGCGCCAGCCAGCGTGCGCGCTCGACTTCGTGCATTCCGGCACCACGCCATGCGCGGAATGAAGCGAGCGCTGCGATTTCTCAGCCGCCTCGCCGAAGCCGGTGGTCCGTTGTCATAGCGGGCGCCGCTCGCCCTTCGCATCTCGCGGCATCCGTCATTGCTGCGGCCCTGACAGCGCAATGTCGCGCTCGGCCCGGAATACGTTGGCATAAAGGTTCGCAATCCACTGGCGGCCGCCCGAGGTCATGTTGAGATAGCCGATCTCGGTCTGGATCTGCGGGGCGACACTGTCCCAATAGAATTGCGGATAGCGATTGATGATGTCGGCCGGCGATTCATAGCCGAGCTGGCGGTTGATGCCGACCTCCTCGAACTCGTGGTACAGCGCATTGGCCTTGCGGATGTAGTTGGGATCGCCGAGTTGGCCGATGAAGTCGGCCGCGCGCACGATCGACGCCTCCTCATCGCATTGCTCGCCCGCCGCCGGCGGAAACCGCGTGCCCTCGATTGCGTCCGCGATGCGCTGGGGATCGAGCGGGGCAATCCCCGCAATGCGGCGCAACACGTAGAGCTTGGAGCGATCGACGTGATGGGCCATCAGCGCGGCATCCGACGACCCGCGCGGCAGCGTCAGCTTCTTCCCCGTGGCATCGATCACAAAGCCGTCCGCGTCGTCATCCCTGAGCAGGCCGCGGACATAGCCGATGTCATGGGTGAGGCAGGCAATGATGAGATGCGCATAGTCGTCCGCCGTCACATGCATGTGCAAGGCGCGGCCGCGGAAGATCGCGTGCCCTGCAAGCGTGACCAGAAGCGTATGTTCGACATTGTGGTAGAGCGCGTCGCTGTTGCCGATGCACTCGATAGCCATGCGCGCGGCCGACGTCACGCACTCGGCCAGCCGCATCTGGGACGCGCCGAACCGGCGACGCATGTAAGAGCCGAGAAATTCCTCCAGCTCGTCCGCTGCCAGCTCAGGAATGGTGATCATGGATGCCGTCCCGCTTCGGCCTGTCGCCCCCGATCATCGACTTGACCGCGATCGCGGGCAGCATAGCCCATCTCGGGTCCGCGGGCCAAACACGACCGCTTGCAGCGGACGCAAATCGTGAAGCGCAGTCGACGGTACGATCGCGCTTCGTCAATGTTGCGGTATCGGCATGGGTGGCCGCTGCAGAGATCCCGGCGCGCGGGAGGGCGAGTGCCTTGTCCTGGCGCTCCGCGTCTGACCGTTTGGCGCATCGTCGAGGGATGCGAGATAGGACGCAAGCGCCCAGGCCGAGCTCGAATTGCTCGCATAATGCTGCTGCAGGAACAAATACAGCGTGACGGTGAAACGTCCCTTGGCGAGCCCGCGGGCGCGGTGATGACAAGACGAGCAGCCGTCGGCGAACAGCCTTGCCGCCGGTTTGCCCTCGTCGAGGTTTTCCGCCCGCGCGGCCGGATCCGTGACGAGAAAAATGACGCCAATGAGGAGCAGAGCGAGCGTCATTCCGCCAAACCAGGACTTTCCGCCGACCAATTGCATACTCTTAAATCTCTCTTGCCCGGCGATACGCAATGCGCGGCGTGGAGCAGGTCCCCTTCGCGCTCAGGCCACGTCGGCGCGCGGGCTCTCGCTGTCGCCGGTAGCGAGCGCGTCGAGATCGATGAATTGCGGATCGTCAGCCTCGAGATCGCTCCGCAGCGGCTCGCCGCCATGAACCTGCATCAGCGTCTGCACGCGCCGCGCATTCGGATAATCGACGTGCTGATGGCGCAGTGCCGTGGTCAGCAGCGTCCGTGGCAGGTCGACCAGCGTGAACGCCTGGGCCTTGCGCCATTCGCTGCCCTCGCGCCAGCGCAGCGGATTGAGCGTATAGATCACCTGACGCTCGATCTCCGGAAGCTGCGGCTGCTCCGGCTCGGCCTGAGCGAGCAGCGCGACATTGGCGTTGCCGGCGCGCGTGCGCACGGCGGTCGAGCGCAGCTCCCAGCACAGCAGTTCGACGGCGGAGAGCACTTCGCGGCGCACCGCTTCCACGCTGGTTGCGAACCGGCTCGCATCCGGCAATGGCGTGCCGCCTTTCGTGACCGCCTCCATCAGCGAGCGCGCGCCCGCCTCGAATTTCGGGGCCGCCTGCTCGATGGCCAGAACCATCGCCTCGATGCCGTCCGCCGTCGTGTCGCGCTCGCGCTGGATTTTGGCATCGGCCCAGGCCCGCTCGGTCGCGACGATCTGCTCGTCGAGCTCCGCCAGTTCGGCCCGCAGCTTCTTGGCGCGATCCTCGACCTCGCGCAGCTTGACCTCGGCGCGCTCGAGCTTCGTATTGCTGGCGCCGGCGACCGCGAGTTGCTCGGCCGCGGTGCGCATGTCGGCGAGGACCTGTTCGGCCCGGCCGAGCTGCTCCGCAAGCCGCGCCCGCGCCGCCTGCTTGTCCTTGAGGGCACGCTCGAAGCGTTCGACCGGGGCAACATCACGCTTGAAAAATCCCATAAGCCACATCCCTTCGCGAATCACGTTTGGTCCGCCGAATCAGAGGCAGATAGAATGCCCCAAATCTAGCCCGCGACTTGGATCAGATTGGGGCTTTTGCAATGTCTTGTTTGCTTGTGCAGGGGACTGGACATTGGCGATCCGCATCGGGCCCCTGCCCCTGCCCCTGATTCGGCACCGCGAGGACCGTGACCTTGACTGAGCCACCCGGCTTCGGATTCAACCTGTCAAACGGCTCATGAGGGCAAGCATCAGCATTCCCGCGGCGCGATTCGCCCGGGCCTTGCGATAATTTTGCCCCTCTGAAAAACAAGAGGGCGCAGGGAATGCCGGGCGACGGCCTCGCCCATGGCCCCCGTGCAGTGAAAAAGCACGGGGAAGGAACCACAGGTTCAGCCGATCACCGGCATTCCCTGCGCAATGGCTTTACGACTTATACGTACTCTCCCCGGGGACCGGGCTTTCTTGCCCCCGTCGTCCGCAGCGTTCGTCACGCCAGCGAACTTGGCCTCAGC
>Ga0335071_10000299_pt1 | contig 57275 bp, 46 predicted proteins | sample Lox_Sample_15_FD_206724 | JGI IMG/M metagenome (GOLD analysis project Ga0335071, IMG submission 206724) | Soil microbial communities from Loxahatchee National Wildlife Refuge, Florida, United States - Lox_Sample_1.5 | ecosystem: Environmental > Terrestrial > Soil > Wetlands | place: USA... | reverse complement strand
AAGGCAAGTTTCAGAGTGGGAAAGATCACCCTGGAGCGTCGACCCCCGGGGACGTATAGCCAAGAACGCGCCAACCGGCGGGTTCGGTCTGGAAATCCCGAGAACCCTGAATGCCACGCAGCACCGACTCACGCTCAGGAGGATGCAATGGAACGCACAGATACGATTCGGATACTGGTTGCGGACGACCATCCAATTATGCGCCGCGGGCTGGTCGAAGTGATCAACGGCCAGCCGGCCATGCGCGTAGTAGCGGAAGCCACCACGGGCCGCGAGGCGATTGAATTATTCAGCAAACACGCACCAGACGTCGCCTTGATCGATGTGCGCATGCCAGACGAGGATGGAATCAATGTCATTGAGGAGATCCGCTCGAGCTTTCCCGCCGCCCGCATCATCGTGCTGACGACCGCCATGGGAGACGTCCAGATCGTCCGGGCGTTGCGCGCCGGGGCCTTCAGCTACCTGCTTAAGAGTGTGGTTCGAAATGAGTTGATCGATACCATTCAGAAGGTGGCTCGCGGCCAGAAGCACATTCCTCCTCAGGTTGCGGCGCAGATGGCAGAACACGCCATGGATGAAGCGTTGTCCAGCCGTGAAATCACAGTTCTGCAATACGCATCGGACGGCAACTCCAACAAGAACATTGCCGATACCCTGCGGCTTTCCGAGCACACGGTGAAAACGCACTTCAAGAATATTCTGGGTAAATTGCAGGCCAACGATCGCACGCACGCGGTGATCATCGCGCTCAAGCGAGGATACCTGCACCTTCCGAACGCGCTGTAAGCGGATGCTTCTGCGGAACTCAGGCTCACGGTTCGAACAGCCACAAACGGATCACCGCCCACATAAACAGGGTCGTCAAAGAGAACGCGTATACGAGACCTACAAGTACCTGGTTGACGGAAAAGACCAGTTCGCGCGCAGCGGAGCTTTGCCCCGCGTGTGCGAGAGGCGCTCTGCCTCGCTGCGTTACTTCAGTTGCAGTTGCGAGACTGACGCCCGGCACGACACCCAAGTTGAATTGGTCACTACCTTCTCTAATCTCGTCTGGCCGAATCATGAAACACCACCCTGGGGCCCTGGTGGTCGTGGTGTCGGACTTGTCCGCGAACAGCCACGACTACACTGCCATTCAAGTAGGACGAGGCAAAGCCGTCTTTGCTCGCTCTCTGACGATTGGATGAGAACAGGGGAAAAACGATTCAGATTTGTGGTGAGCAAAACGCGATGGCGGCTGACGCCGGAAAAACCAGCATCTTTCGCGCCGTTCTGACTATCAAGAAACAGCGAAAAGTCTAGTTGATGTTGCTCCAGGTCGTGGCGGGAACTCTCTATGCAGGGCAAACTTCTTCGAACTCGCAGATGAGATTCAGCGTGTAAACGGCTTCGTTGCCGCAAATCTTGCAGCGGTGGGAAAACACCCGCGAGCACCATTGCTGGTCCGAGTCCGGCCCGCTCTGGTTGAAAGAGCTTTCACGATTCAGGATCGCCTGGCGAACCCGAATGGGCTTGCCACAGCGTCGGCATGCAACTCCGCGGAACGTTGTCGGAGCAAGGGCAGCGTGCATAGTCGGTCTCCCGGGGACGGACAGCATGCAATTTGGGGCTGGAAGAGTCTGTGCCGACCGTCACAACAGCCGCGCACACCAGTTTTCCACCGGTACTGGAACTAGGCTCAGAACTTCGGAGGGTCTTCCTGCTGCAAGGAGGGGGACCGGGTGGGGAGGTTTGGCGTGAGCTTGGGAATAACGAACTCCTGGAAGACGTTCGCGACCGCCATTTCGCCCATGCGGATCAATGCGGTACCGAAAATGACTCCGGCGGAGTTGCGGTCGCTGGACGGATAGTAGAGATTGGCGATCCCGCCGGCAGCGAGGTTGCCCATTACGCTGGAGTAATTCGGCTGCCAATGTCCGTTGTCGCCCTTGCAGATTACCGAGCTGCCGAGCGCGTAGAGTATCCGGGACTTCTTCGAACCCGTTCCTTTGTAGAAGTAGCGCGGGTCCTGCTTGAGAACCGTCGGCAGGATGGCTCCTCCGATGAAGGTGCCAATGGCCACATCACCGTAGGTCGCGCCGAAACGCTTGGCGTAACCCTGCATGCCCTGCCCATAGCCGCTCCAGTGGTCGCCCGCCTGAGCAAACCCGGCAACGGCGGCGACGGCGACAAAGGTGAAGGGATCAATCGAAGACTTCCAAGCGAGTTCAAACTTATGCCTAGGTTTGAGAGGGGCCGCGTTCGGCGAGTAGCTGACATAGAAGTTCGGGATGATACCGAACACGCGCTGCTTTTCCTGCTCCTTGATCTCGGCGGTTGCCACTTCTTCCTGCGTCATCGACACGCGTACTTCGGTCACTTGCGTGGCGATGGACAGTTCCACCAAGGGAGTGACAATGGTTTCTGCCGAATCAAGGGTGCCCGAGATTTCCCGCGGTTCCAGCCCAGGAGACGAAAACACCAGGCGAAAGGGACCAGGGAGCACGTTGAAGAAATAAAACTTACCGTCCTCGTCGGTCATCACTTCCTGGCTGGCTGAGTCGCCATCGCGGGTGAGTTTGACTACGGCGCCCGTGATGTTGACGCCCGTCTGATCCACAACTTGTCCGCGGATTTGACCGGCGTCTTGGGGCGGGGCCTTTTGCTGCGGTGTTGCAGGGGCGGCCTTCTGCGTATCGGTCGAATCGACCTCCCGCTCAGGTGCCGCTGGACCCAGTTCCTGGGACCACGCGGGCGAACAGACCAATAGGAACAAGCTCAACCAGAGAAGTCCTCCAGGAAAGCATCGCGCCGGAATTCTGTTACCCCTCATGGCGGTCACCTGTGGAACGGAACTGCTGGTCACTACTCCTCTCCTCTTAGATGCGGCGACAAAGCCACCCGACTGCGTTCTCTACGTTGGCTTTTGGCCCGTGAAAGCGGGTAGTTTATCGATTCAGAATCAGTCGAAGCTTCCGGTAACGCCCTGGAAGCCGTGTTTTGCCTGCTTCCAGAGCCACTTCATCACGCGACTCACGTCGTAGCAATAGGCGACGTTGTAGCCGAGAGTGGAGAAGCAGTGCGGTTCGCAGCCCTGCTTCATCTCCGCGAGTTGCTTCAGGTCAAACTTGTGCTTTTCGACGGTGCCCCAGTCGTAGGTTGCGTTGTACATGGGGAAGCACGGTGCCAGGGTGCCGTCCGTGCGAATGATGAGCCAGTTTTGGCCGCCACGGCAGCCCCAGTGCTCACCGACGCCGCGCATGAAACCCTTCATGTTCTGCAAGCGCGGAATGGAATCAACCATCTTGTAGCCCTGGCGTTGTTTATCGATCAGCCAATCCAGCAGGTCATCGACCATCGGGAAATCCTGTGGCCGGATATAGGTGTCGTTTTCCTGCAAATGCTTGAAGTGGGATTGCTCCATCATGGGAGCTTCGTTGACGTGGAAAGTCAGGGAAATGCCGTTATCATGGGCGATTTCGACCAACTGTTTAACGTCGTCGATGTTGGTGCGGCAAATGTTGGTGTTGAAAAATACGGTGTACCCGTAGCGATACTGGCGCCTGACCAGGTAGTCGAAGTTGGATTTCACGTGCTCGAAGGCTTTGGGCAGGCCGGGCTTTTCCTTGATGGCGTCGACCGCAAAGTTAATGGTGGCGATGCCGGCGTCGGCGAGCCGATCCGTAACATCGGGACGCAGAAGGCGCGCGTTGGTGGCCAAATAGATCCAGAAATTCTTCTTTGCGGCGTAATACATCACCTTGTGGACGAAGTCGGGCCGGAGCAGCGGTTCGCCTCCGGTGGGGGCCAGGACGCGGCAAGGCGTAGTTTCGAGCCAATCGATGGCGCGCTTCGCCGTGTCCTCGGTCATGCCTTTCACACGGTTGTCGTAGGACCAGCAGTAGTGGCAATCCAGATTGCATTTCCAGTCCGTGAACAGATAGGCGATGATCGGTTGGAAGTCTCCAGGCAGAACGCGCGACTTGAAGTACGGCACCATCCAACCGCGCATGGAATGAAGAATTCGCGAGGCCGGCCACTGCCGCTTGCCAGTGCGCAGAACGTGCTCGTGCGCGGCGATGTCCGCTTCATCCAGGTCGTGCATCAATTCGGGATGCTGCGGAAAAACTGGAAAGGGCAGCGCCGCCACATCTTCGGAAGGCTCAAGCGACGGGCGCTGCGACCGTTGTTGCAGCAAACTATGCAACGGAACATCTAATCGAAACGGCTGAGTCGGCAATGTAGGAACTGTCGGAATAGGAGGCTGTTCGACAGTGGACATGAATTAGGACCTCACCTATTGGGTAAGATAGGGGCACTTCTGGCACATCGCTCGGGACGGAGACGACGATCCTCCCGCGTCTCAGAGCTTGTTAGCTCGGGCCAAGCGTCGCCGAAACGAAGTGGTCCCCAGGCTGCTACAGCGTTGGATACGAATCAGGTCGAATGGGATACATCGTTTCGGCTCGAAATCTTTGGGCCGACGAACGGGAATACGTTAGGGCCGATTGGGCGGGTCCCAACATCTAATTTAGTATACATAAGATAAAAGAGAAAATGTGATGATACAAAGCCAATTTGGAACCCGGTTTTTCGAAGTTCGTTGCATACGAAATGTTCGTCGTGATTGGACCGTACTTCGGTGAGAGGCTTCGCTATCGTTTTTGGGGTACTAGGAAACCTGGGAGCGGGGCCTGCTGGACGCGCCGTCCAGTGGCTGAAGCTCACCTTACCGGCGCTCGGCGGCGTCGGCATTTTCTGCTCCTCGTTCATTGACTCTTCTCTGATTCCACTGCCGCTGGTGACCGATTTTCTGGTGATCGAATTGTCCAGCCTGCATCCGCTGCGCATGGTTGCTTATGCGGCGCTGGCCGCGCTCGGTTCGCTCGGTGGTTGCATCGTGATCTACTGGATCGCGCGAAAGGGTGGGGAAGCGTTCTATCGGAAGACGCAGGGACATTCGTCAGAGAGAATCGAGCAGTTCATCGAGAAGCATCCGGTCGCGTGCGTTTTTCTTCCGGCGGTCGCGCCGTTTCCAGTGCCGTTCAAGCCGTTTGTGATCGCGCAAGGGGTGTTCCAGGTGCCATTTGTCACGTTTCTGCTGGGAACGCTGGCAGGGCGTTTCGTCCGGTTTTTCATCGAAGGTTATCTTGGCGTGCGTTATGGGGAAACGGCCAAAGAGTTTGTAGTGCACCAAAAATGGCATTCGCTAGCTGCCGTCGCCGCGCTAGTCCTGCTGTACTTCCTGATCCGCCGGTTGCCGTGTTTTCGCAGGCTGAAATCGTCTCAGGCGGATTGAAGGGCGCGGACTCGGCGCTCCAAGTCCCGTGTAATTTCATTCGGGTCCTGGTCCGGTGAAATGTGGACTGGCTCACCGATCCGGACCTGCACATGGCCCGGCCACGCGAGAATGCGTTTGTCGGTCTTCAAATCAAACAGACCATCAAGGTGCATCGGGACGACCGGAATATTGAGCTGCTTTGCCAGCAATCCGATCCCGGTGCGAAAGGGAACCATCTCTCCGGTGTTGGTGGTCTGCCCCTCGGGAAAAACCAGCGTATTCCAGCCGCGGTCGGCAAGGTCGCCGGCGAAATGGAAGCTCTGCAGAAATCCCGACTGCTGCGGCAAAGGGAATACGTTGAAGAGGCTGGTTACGAGAACATAGCGCAGGCGTTCCATGAATCGGTCGAACAGGCTCAAGCCTGTTGCCGGGCGCCGCATCCGGGCAAGCCGTTCGCCTCCCATAGCGGTCGCCAGGCGATTGCGGAAGCGAGCGGGTAACGCCGGAAGAATCCACGCGATATCGAGATAGGTGACATGGTTGGATATGACGAGGATGGGTCCCTGCAATCCGCGCAGATGTTCACGTCCACGCACGCGGGGAGCGGCGAGGAGATAGGTAGCGGGCCATGCGAGTGTGTAGTAGACCGCTAGCCGGAAGAGTGTGGCCAGCCAATGCTGCGGCCACCTGGAGTAAATGTGCTGGACTTTGGAAGTGGTGCCCTCGGAAAGCAGCTTTTCGATCTGGCCGACGGTAGTGACGTCTTGAAACTGAACGTCATTTAATTCCACCTGATACTGCTCTTCGAGCGCGCTCATCAACTCGACACGATCGAGGGAAGACAGGTTCAATTCGGCTTCCAGGGCCGCCCGCGAGTCTGAAGAAACCGGACGGTGAGTGATGCGGGAGATGAGAGAGCCAAGCGCGTCGCCAGGCACCGCAGCGGAAGAAGCCTCCCCTGATGCGCCCAGAATTGCTTCGCGAATCCGCGGAAGGATCGGCTTCTGGGTTGGAGTCCGCGGAAAATCCGGGTGGGGCCACACAAACCATCGGCGAATTTTCTGGTATTCGGCCAGCGACTGGTTCGCCCTTTCTATGATGGCGGCCGCATTCGGAGCATCGGCGTTGAGCAGCAGCGCGGCACATGGCTCGGCGTTGCCATCCTTTTCGATTCCGAGCACGACGCAATCACGCACCCCGGTCTGAGCACGCAGCGCTCGCTCCAAATCCTCGGGGTACACGTTCATGCCGGCCGGCGTGACGATCACGTTCTTGCTGCGGCCCTTGAAGTACAGGCTCCCACTTTCGTCTTTCTCGGCGATATCGCCCGTGCGGAACCAACCGTCGGACTCCACCAGCGTTTGCGTCTGCCCGCTCTGCCGGTAGGCCTGCGCCACACCCTCGCCGCGTACGAGAATCTCACCGTTCTCGGCCACGCGGACTTCCATGCCCGGAAAGACTTTGCCGATGGAGCCTTTTGTCGAGGAAAACGGGTGATTCAGGCTGATCAACGAAGTGGTTTCGGTCATGCCATAGCCCTGGATGACGGCGTATCCCAGGCGGGTCCAGAATGTTTCCGTTTGCCCGGGCAGCGCCGCCCCGCCCGCAATAAACGCCCAGAATTTCCAGCCGAAACGGGAGTGAATCCTGCGGAAGCGCCACCAGCGCCACAGAAAATGTTCCTGCTGCGCCGCCGCAAACTCTTTCTGAAATTTCTCGAGTTGCTGCTCGCGTTCCAATTGACGCTCGATATCCCGCTGCAGCGATTCGAGGAAACGCGGCACGGCGATCATTACGGAGACGCGTTCCGCGTGGATGGTTTCAGCCAGTTCAGCCGGCTTCCACGAATCGAGGAACACCACAGTTGCCCCGAGCATCTGCGGGATGAAGACGCCGAGCATTTGCCCGAAAACATGGCTGAGCGGTAACAGGTTCAGGAAGCGCAGCGGATGGAATGGCCGCTCGTAGAGGAGGTATTTGCGGATTTCGGTGTCCAGCCGCTCGATGTTGGCCAGCACGTTGCCGTGAGAAATGACGACGCCCCGCGGCTCGGCGGTCGTGCCGGACGTGTAGATGATTTCCAAAGTGTCTTGCCGGGTGAGCACAGGAGATTGGTATGGCGAGGGAGCGCGCCCGGCCAACGTGTCGACCAGTTTCTCCAACTCGATCGAGGGGAGATTGGCGCAATTCTCATTGCCACGCGCACGGAACACCAATTTCGCGTTGATATCGCCGGCCACGCGGCAGGCGAAGTCCTTCGTGGAAGCGTGATCGATGGGCACGATGACCGCGCCAACCAGCAGGCAGCCAAGAAATGCGGCGATCCATTCGGCGGAGTTCTCGCCCCACAGCAGCACCGCGTCGCCCTTGCCGATACCGCGGCTTTCCAATTCGCGCGCAACCCGATTTGCTTCTTGCGCGATGCGGCCATAAGTCCAGGTCTCCATGCGATAGCCACGCCGCTGGCGGACGGCAGTCTCGTCACCGCACGCGGCGTAACTCTGGACGAAACTCAGTAGCGACTCTGCGGGCATCGTCAACACGAAGGAATTTGCGATCCTGGCACTGTCGGCGGTTCCATGCTCTTATGATAGGTTCTGCTTGCCGTGGGATACACACAAAAAGTCGTGATCATCGGAGCGGGCATTTCTGGCCTGGCGTGCGCCCACCGGCTCAAACAACGGGGGATTGCGTGCCTGGTCCTGGAAGCGGCAGCGCGCCCGGGTGGAGTCATCGCTACCATTCGGCGCGACGGGTATCTCTTTGAGATTGGCCCGCAGTGCCCGCGTTTTGCGGCGCCCGTTTGGCAATTGGTGCAAGACCTGGGACTACAGGACGAGTTTATTGCGGGCAATCCGGCCGTGAAGCGCTACATCTGCCGATTCGGCGCCTTGCATCCCGCGCCGTTTTCGCCGGGAGGACTGCTCACCTCGAAGCTGGTCGGGCTGTCGTCGAAACTGAGAATCCTGACGGAAGTCTTGCACTCGACGCAACCGCCGGCCCGTGAGGAGACTCTGGCCGAATTCGTGACGCGCAAGTTCGGAGCTGACTTGGTCGACAATCTGGCTGATCCGGTGATCTCCACCGTGTTCCTGGGAGATGCCTACAAAATGGGGATGGCGAGTGCGTTTCCGGCGCTCGTCGAGTGGGAACGAAAGCACGGCAGCCTTGTGCGCGGGGCGATACGCGCGCGAAATTCCAAACGCGATGCCGGAGCGACGAACGGGAAAGCGATTGGTGCTGCGAAAGCAAATTCGCGATCGATGAAGGTGACAGACTCGTTGCCATCCCTCGGCACTTTCCGGTCCGGCATGGGACGGTTGATGGAGCGGCTTGCGGAAGAACTCCGCGGCGAGATGAGATATGGCGTTCGCGTCGAGAATGTAGCCCCAAATGTCGGGGTGAAGCGTGATTCGGCGGCGAGTTGGCAGGTCACACTCGCGGACGGAAGCGCCATCAACGCCGACCACATTGTCTTATCCCTGCCCGCCTACGAAACCGCGCGCCTGTTGGAACGTAGTGCACCCGAGTTGGCAAGCGAGCTCCACGCCATCGAATATGCCCCGATGGGCGGTGTGTCCAGCGGATACGACCGGCGCCAGGTGAAGAACACGTTGGACGGATTTGGCTTCATGGTTCCGCGCAAGGAAGGGCTACAAACAATCTGCACGTTCTGGAATTCTTCGCTGTTTCCGGGACGAGCGCCCAGCGGCAAGGTGCTGATTACGAGCTTTGCGAGAATCGACGAATCCGGCGCGCTCGATGATGAAACCTATGCCAGGGGTATAGAGGCAGAGAATGCAAGGATACTTGGGATCACGGGCGAACCGGAGATTCGCAATGTCTGGCGGCATCCGCGAGCCCTGCCTCAATATAATGTTGGCCACGGCAAGAGAGTTGCCGCGATCAATGGTTTCCTGCCAGCGCTTATGAATCTGCATCTGGCCGGGAATTATCTCAAGGGGCGCTCGATTGGCGAGTGTGTGGAATCAGCTTTTCAGGTTGCGGAACGCGTGCATAGCCAACTTGCCGAAACCAACATCCAACCAGTGACAAGCTCCTCGGAGGGGTAACGGCTTGCTTCTCATCATTGCGTGGGTACTCGGTCTGCTGCTGCTCGGTGTCCTGCTCGGGACTTTGTATCAATTCGCCGGTACGCGGCGGGACCAGAAGCGTTACCCGCCACCGGGGCGAATGGTCGATCTGGGGACACATCGACTGCATCTTTATGAAACCGGCAGCGGCAATGGTCCCACCATCCTGCTCGAAGCCGGGCTGATGTCCACAGTCTTGAGCTGGACCGGACTGCAGCAGGAGTTGTCGAAGTCGTTTCGCGTGGTGAGCTACGATCGCGCCGGTTTGGGTTGGAGCGACCTGGGGCCGATGCCGCGAACCGCCGAGCGGCTCGTCGGCGAACTCCGTCTCGCGCTCGAAAAGGCCGCCATCGCGCCTCCTTACATTCTGATCGGCCACTCATTCGGCGGATTGCTCATGCCATTGTTTGCCACGCGTTTTCCGAAGGAAGTGGAGGGCCTGGTGCTGATCGATGCGGTCGCGCCGGTCGAATGGGATCCGCCCTCGGAACAGGACGCGAGAAACTCGCGGATTGGCGCGAAGGTATGCCGCCGCGCGGCGGTGCTGGCGCGGATCGGGATCATCCGTTTCATTGCCGCGCTGATCAATTCGCCTCTCAAGAACGTCGCCGCAGTGCTGGTGCGCCTGATTAGCCGCGGCACACCTTCGAATTCAGGCACGGTCTCAAGCCCCTGGTTCTTCGCGCTGCCGCCGAATGAGCGAAGCATGGCCGCGATTTTCTGGATTCAGCCCAAGTTCGCGCTGACCATAGCCAGCCAGTTGGAGAATCTGCCGCTGAGCGCAAAGCAGGTGGGAAGTTTGGGGAAGTTCACCGACAAGAAAGTGGTGTACTTGACCGCCAGTTCCGCGTCCGCTCGCCGTCGAGATGCGCATGCGACGATTGCGGCCCGGCTGCCGCGTGGCGAACACATCCCGGTGGGAGAGAGCAATCACTGGATCATGCAGAATAAGCCGGAACTGGTGATTCGCGCGGTTCAGAGCGTCCTTGAAGAAGCCGACAAGCCAGCGGCAGAAGTCGCGGCCAATGTGACGCGACAGGTGTGAAGCGCACTCCGAAGAAAGACGTCAGGTTGACGAAATGGGATTGGCAACCGGCCCAGGGTCGCCGCCGCTGCCGTCTTGCATCCCCGCTGAGGGTGGCTTCTGGCGAATCTCGAAGCCATTGGGCGGCAGGAAAACCACCTCAGAACTGAGCACAGCGGTTTCGGGCAGCACCACAAACTTGAACCTTAATGTGGTCGTGCGCTCTTCGGTCTTGCCCGGCGCAAATTTCCACTGGCGCGCCGCGTGCAGCGCAGACTCGCGCAGCATCGGATGGCCTTCGACTACGAGTGCATCGCTCACGTCGCCCGAAGCCTGGATGGTCACGCGAATGGTGACCTCGCCATGCACTCGCCCGGCCAGCGTCAACGCCGGATATTTCGGCGCCACGGCGAGTCTGACCGCCGGCGCCGGTTCCCGTCCAACAAGCGACGGCTGCACCAGCAGAAAGGCCACCGCGGCGGGCAGGAGCACGGCTTTCATCGACGTGGGACGCGGTCTTCCGAGATGCAATGAGCCAGAGGACATGGAAGGGAATCTCCCGTGGGCGTGTGGCTCAGGGAGCGAAGGATGCGCGGTGTCCAGCTTGAAACGAGACGGATTCCGCGCGCGGAGCTGCGACGCTAGCAAGAGAAATATATGACGGGAGAGGAAATGTACAACAAAGATTTCGTTTCGAATGAATTAAATTTGTGAATCGCTGGGCAGAAATATCAGCCGAACCGTCAGCAACTCTCGTATTTCCAGTTGCGCGACTTGCCTTGGGCAATCCAGCCAATGGCCTGGGCCAGGCGCTTCTGCTTGGTCTCGGGACGCTTGGCTTCCGCGATCCATTCGGCATACTCGCGTTGCTTGCCGGTTGGGAAAGCCGCAAACGCCTTGGCGGCGAGTTTGTTTTTCTTGAGTGCCGAGGTTAGCTCCGCAGGAATCACTACGGGTTTCAGCTTGCGCTTGGCCGGGCGGTCGATGGACTTCGTTCGTTGCCCCCTTTCCACGAGTTCCGTGGCCTGGCGCATATAGGTCAGAAGAATCTTGTCCGAGGGAAGTTCCTTCACCGATGTGATGCGGCCGAGCGTGCCCATCGCCTCGCTGGACTTTCGTCCATCTTTGGCAAGAGCTTGCTGCATCTCTTTGCCCCAAAAACCAAATGCGCAATGCTGCTTGAACGCCGCCATATGGCAAAGGATCACGTCTTGCTGGATAAAGAACGGCATTCCCCACTTCACGGATTCCGTAATGCGCGGGCAGCCTTGATGAATAAGCTCGCGGAGATGCGTCAGGATCGGTTGCGCGAAAGGCGCAGCCTCCTCAATGTAGGCGTCGACTCGCGGATCTGCTTGTGCGTCGGCCATGGCACTCTCCGTTGCGGCAGGGAAGCAATATACACAAGAGCCGGCAGTGTGGCGATACGCGAGTGGCGTCCAAATTGGAAGAGGACTGTACAAAATGGACCGTTAGCCCGTTCGGGCGATGTGCGAGAATCGCGAGCGCGAAGCAATCAGGTTTTGGGAGGGGGCATGGCGTTTACACTTCCGGCGATTGATGAAGTCCGGCTCGCGGCCGAAGCGGTTTATCGCGTGATGCAACCGACGCCACAGTATTGCTGGCCGCTGCTCGGCGAACGAGTTGGCGGCGAAGTTTGGGTGAAACATGAGAACCACACGCCGACCGGCTCGTTCAAGGCACGCACCGCCGTGGTGTACGCGCAGGAGTTGATGAAGCGCGAACCGGGCACTCACGGGCTCATTACGGCGACACGGGGAAATCACGGGCAATCGGTGGCGTTGGCGGCAAGACGCTTCGGATTGCCGGCGATGGTCGTCGTGCCGCGGGGAAATAGCGTGGAAAAGAATGCCTCCATGCGCTCGCAGGGAGCGCAATTGATCGAATACGGCGAGGATTATCAGGAGGCGCGCGAGTACGCCGCGTCGCGCGAGAAGGAATTGGGGTTCCACTATGTGCCACCTTTTCACCGCGACATCGTGACGGGCGTCGCCACGTACTGGCTGGAGTTTTTTGCGGCGTTGAAGGATCTGGACGTGGTGTACGTGCCGATCGGAATGGGGTCGGGAATCTCGGCGGCGTCGGCGGTGCGAAACGAATTCGGTTTGAACACGAAGATTGTCGGTGTCGTCTCGGAACTGGCGCCGGCGTACGCGCGCTCGTTCGAGCAAAAAAAGTGCGTGGAAGTTCCCGCCACAACGAAACTCGCGGACGGCTTGGCGTGCCGCAAACCGGACGCGACGGCGCTGGAAGTGTTGCTGGCGAATGTGCATCACGTTGTTACCGTATCGGAAGCGCAAGTGGGCGAAGCAATGCGCATCTTCTTCACTGACACGCACAACGTCGTGGAGGGCGCGGGCGCGGCGGCGCTGGCGGGATCGTTGAAGGAAAAGGATGAACTGCGCGGGAAGAAGGTCGGCGTGGTCGCGACTGGTGGGAACGTGGACCATGACGTGTTCGCGCGCGTTCTGCAAGGGAAGTGTCAGTAGGCGAAGCATCGTGTGACGACCGGCCCTGACGAACCACACAAGTTGGCATAGACTACTTGCCGGTGCCATTCACCTGCCACTAAAGGGGACCCGCCATTTATTCACGCAGAGAAATCCTTAGACATGCCACGTTGGGCGCGATGGCTTTGGCATTGCCGCGTGTGCGCTTGAACGCGGCGGAGGAGTTCGTGTCGAAACGGCCGCCGGTCGCGGAGCGCAAATTCGCTTCAAAGGCGGTGGAAGCGAAAATTGCGGAGGTGAAGGCCAAGGTTGGTGATCCGGAACTGGCATGGATGTTCGAGAACTGCTATCCGAACACCCTCGATACCACAGTGAATATGAGCGAAGTGGCCGGCCGGCTGGACACCTTTGTCATTACGGGTGATATCGACGCCATGTGGCTCCGCGATTCGGCGTGCCAGGTGTGGCCCTATCTCGCTCTGGCCAAGGACGACCCGGACCTGCGCCGCATGTATCAGGGACTGATCGGCCGCCAGGCGCGTTCGATTCTGATCGATCCCTATGCCAACGCGTTCTTGCCGGATCCGGCGAGCAAGAAGGCGCTCTCGTGGGCGGTGGACGATTTGACGGATATGAAGCCGGGCGTGGCGGAGCGCAAATGGGAAGTGGATTCGCTGTGCTACTGCATACGTCTGTCCTACGGATACTGGAAGGCAACGGGAGACACCACGCCGTTCGATGGAGAGTGGGCCAGTGCGATGCGGCTCTCTGTTTCGACTTTCCGGCAGCAGCAAAGGAAGAAAGGGCCTGGGCCGTATCATTTTCAGCGAAAGACCGAAGTGCCGACCGATACGTTGATGCTCGGAGGTTTCGGCAATCCAGCTCTGCCGGTGGGGATGATCTACTCGATGTTCCGGCCTTCGGACGACGCGTGCACCTATTCGTTCTACTTGCCGTCGAATCTGTTCGCGGCGATGGCGCTGCGACAGCTTGCGGAAATGATGCAGATTCTCAAGCACGATCCCCCGACCACGGTGACTTGCCGGGCGATAGCCGGCGAAGTGGAAGAGGCGGCGCAAAAGTATGCGCGCATGAAAGACGCGAGCGGGGAAGAATTCTGGGCCTTCGAGGTGGATGGATACGGCAACCAACTGTTCATGGATGACGCGAACATCCCCGGCCTCCTGGGCCTGCCGTATCTCGGCTGCTGCAAGAGAGACGACGCCATCTATCAAAACACGCGGAAGCGCGCCCTGAGCGAGAAGAATCCTTACTTCTTCAAGGGAACTGCCGCTGCCGGCATCGGGGGGCCGCACGAAGGGCTGAATATGATCTGGCCGATGGCGCTGATTGTGCAGGCGCTGACCAGCGATGACGACGCCGAGATTCGTCAGTGTCTGCAGTGGCTAAAGACGACTCACGCAGGTACGGGTTTCATGCACGAGTCGTTCGACAAAGACAATCCGGCGAAATTTACTCGCGCGTGGTTTGCGTGGGCGAATTCGCTGTTTGGCGAACTGATCGTGAAACTCAGCGAAGAGCGGCCGGCACTGCTGAAAAGTGCTTGATCGTCAGGGAGCGAGATAAATGTCGAGGAAAGTCACTAGAAGGGATTTTGTGCAGGCGGCGGCATTATCGGGGTTGGCTGTTGCCGCTACGCCGCCCTGGACCGGAAGCGCGTTTGACGGGAAGGGCGAAGGACCGAGTGGTTCGAAAAAATTCACGGACTTCGTGGATGTGTTTATCGGCACCGGCGGGCATGGGCATACCTATCCCGGCGCGACAGTGCCGTTCGGCATGGTGCAGCTCAGCCCCGACACGTTTAATGGCGGATGGGATCATTGTTCCGGCTATCACCATGACGACACGTCGATCATGGGGTTCAGCCACACGCACCTCAGCGGAACCGGCGCCGCCGATCTGCTGGATGTGTTGCTCATGCCGGGCACTGGACCGGTGCGCCTCAACCCGGGCAGTCTGGAAAATCCCAAGGGCAGCTATCGTTCCACGTTTTCCCATGCGGAGGAAAAGGCCGAGCCAGGTTATTACTCCGTGCTGTTGAAGGACTACGGCGTGAAGGCGGAGTTGACCGCGACGGCGCGCGTGGGCGTGCACCGCTACACATTTCCCGCCGACCCGACGAGTCATTTCCTGATCGATCTGGCTCACGGGGTCATCGACCCACCGAAACGCATGTACACGAACATCCTTTCGTCCGAATTGCGAGTGGTTGGCAACGACATGATTGTCGGCGGGCGGCGCGTGAACGAATGGGCGCCCGGACGTTACATCTTCTTCGCGATGAAGTTCTCGAAGCCGTTTGCAAGCACGCAACTCTATTCGGACGATAAGCCCATGGGTGCTGGCGCTAAAGAAGCCAATGGAACGTCGTTGAAGTGTTCCGTGAACTTCCCGACGGCGAAGGCGGAATCGATTCTCGTTAAAGTCGGGCTTTCCGCGGTGAGCGTGGAAGGCGCGACGAAAAACATGGAGAGGGAAGTCCCTGGATGGGACTTCGATGCCGTGCGCAAATCGGCGAATGCGGCGTGGGAAAAGGAACTGGGCAAAATCGAGATTGAGACTTCGCGCGCCGATCACAAGAAGATCTTTTACACCGCAATGTACCACTCGTTCGTTGCGCCAACGATGTTCAGTGATGTGGACGGCCAATATCGCGGATCGGACTTGCAAGTGCACAAGTTGCCGGACGGCGCGAACAACTATTCGACCTATTCGCTGTGGGACACGTACCGCGCGTTGCACCCGATGTACACGCTGGTGCAAACGGAACGGCTGCCGGACTTGTTGAACGCGATGATCCTGATGGCAGAGCAAAGTCCCGCGGGCGTTCCAGTGTGGCCACTACAGGCGGTGGAAACCGGCTGCATGATCGGCTATCACTCCGCGCCGGTGCTGGCCGAAGCGCAGGCGAAGGGAATTCGGGGCATCGACTATGCGAAGGCATATCCGCTGTGGCGGAAGCGCGCGATGGATGACGATTATCGCGGGCTCGGCTACTACCGCAAGATGGGTTACATCCCGTGCGACCTGGAAGAAGAAGCGGTCAGCAAAACGCTGGAGTATGCCTACGACGACTGGGCCGTGGCGCATCTGGCGCGCGTGGCCGGCAGGGAAGATGACTATAAGTTGCTCCTGCAACGTTCGCGCAATTACGAGAACACGTTCGATGGGTCGACCACCTTCATGCGCGGCCGCCTTGCCGATGGGCAGTGGGCGGAACCGTTCGACCCGCGTGGCATGGGCCACTCGAAGAAGTGGCGCGACTTCACGGAGAGCAATTCGTGGCAGGCCACATTCCTGAACCAGCACGATCTTTACGAGTACATGAAGCTGTTTGGCGGGGAAAAGGGATTCGTCATCAAGCTCGATACTCTCTTCAACCAGAGTTCGGAGTTGCCACCTGACGCGCCGCCGGACATCGCGGGCATGGTCGGCCAATACGCCCACGGAAATGAGCCAGGGCATCATGTGGCGTATCTGTACGCGTATGCCGGCGAGCATTACAAAGCGCAAGCACGGGTGCGCATGCTGCTCGAAACGATGTATCACAACGATCCGGACGGGCTTGCGGGAAACGAAGACTGCGGGCAGATGTCAGCATGGTATGTGCTCAGCGCGCTGGGGTTTTACGCCGTTGATCCGGTCAGTGGGAATTACGTATTTGGCGGGCCGCTCTTTGAACGCGCAACCATTCATCTGGCAAACGGCAAGAAGTTGGAAATCGAGGCCCCCGGCAACCGGCAGGGAAAGACGTACGTGCAATCCGTGACGTGGAACGGGAAGCCCTGCACCAAAAGCTGGTTCAGCCACGCGCAGATTGCCGAGGGCGGAGAGTTCGTCATCACCATGGGGGAAAAGCCAAACGAAAAGTTCGGCGCGGCGATGGAAGACCGGCCGCCATCATTTGCGTGAAGACCCTCGCGGGTCAGTTGCAGTTGAAACATCCCAATACTTCTCTAAGAGACAGCCGCACTCCGTGAAGCATCCGCCACCGCTTTGCCCGGCTACAAGTTGTGGCATTCTACTAATCCATGGCCACGACTGAACCGAAGCTGGGAAGCGGCACCGCCGCGTTCCAATTCTCAAGCTTCCGGCTTTATCAGATCGCGCGATTCTGCATCGTGTTCTGCACCGAGATGCAATCGGTGGCTGTCGGCTGGCAAGTGTACGAAATTACGCATCGGCCGCTGGACCTGGGACTCACGGGCCTGGTTCAGTTTTTGCCGGGTGTGCTCTTATTTCTGGTGGCCGGCCACACGACGGATCGCGTGGATCGTCGCAAGTTGCTGACCGTGTGTTATACGGGCTACGGGCTATCGTCCCTGCTGCTGTTGCTTGTCACGTTGCATGAGGAGGCTTTGCACCAGGCTGGCACGGTCGTGCCAATCTTCGCCATCCTCTTTCTGGTGGGCATCGTCCGCAGCTTCAGCATGCCGGCAAGCCGCGCGCTCCTTCCCCAGTTGGTGCCGGAGGAGCAGTTCCAGAGCGCCGTTGCGTGGAACTCCGGAATCTTCCAGGGCGCAACGATTCTTGGTCCGGCGCTGGGCGGCTTGCTGTACGCCTTCTTTCGTGGACCCGCCGTTGTCTATGGCACAGCGCTGTTTGCGGCGGTGATTTCTGTGCTGACGACTTTGCGGATTCGCGCCACCAGCCAGCGTCTCTCGCGCGAGCCGTTCACGATGAAAACGGTGACCGCCGGCTTTCAATACATCTGGACTCACAAGCTGGTTCTCGGTTCGATCTCTCTGGATCTCTTTGCCGTTCTGCTGGGTGGTGCGGTAGCGCTCTTACCCGTTTACGCCAAGGAAATCTTGCACACAGGTCCCTGGGGATTGGGCATGCTCCGCAGCGCGCCCGCCATTGGCGCAGGGACGATGGCGCTGCTGATTGCCTACAAACCCATCCGCCGGCGAGCCGGCGCGACCATGCTGTGGTGCGTAGGCGGCTTCGGTTTGTTCACGATGATCTTTGGATTCTCCCGCAGCCTGCCGTTGTCGCTGATTTCGCTGGTATTGGTCGGCGCGGCGGACATGGTCAGCGTGGTTGTCCGCGGCGTGCTGATTCAAGTGGAAACGCCCGATGAAATGCGCGGCCGCGTCAACGCTGTGGACATGATCTTTATCGGCGCCTCAAATGAGTTAGGTGAGTTCGAATCGGGATTGGCGGCTCAATGGCTTGGCGCGATCCCCGCGGTAGTCCTCGGCGGGCTTGGCACCATCATCGTGACGCTGCTATGGGCGAAGATGTTTCCTGAATTACGCCGGGCCGATCAATTGACGAAAGTCGAGGGCTGACGTAGCCCACGACAATCCGCAGAAACTCAAGTTCAGTGAGCCGGAGGTTGTGCCGCCGGTTGCCCGGGAGCCGCCGGACTCGCATTCGCCGGTGTGGGCGCCGAGACTGGCGCGGCAGCGACGTTTGCCAACTCTGCCTTCACTGCCGGAGAAATCTTGTCGGCATTTCTCAGCAGCACGCTGACCTGCCACATTTTGGTTTCGCTGAGCTTTTCGCTGAAACCGGGCATGCCCGTCATGCGGATACCGCCATAAACCTTCCAATACGTTTCCCAAGGCTCGTCGTCGGTCACGCCCACACCTTTAAACAACTGGGGCGGCGGCGGATACATCCCAGAGGCAATGGCATTCTTCGGCTCGCCGGGCAAACCGTGGCACACCGCGCAGTGCTCCTTGTAAGCCTTCGCGCCCTCCAGGAAATTCGGTTCGTCTTGCGACACGGGAGGGTTGGGATGCGGCAGTTTCTCCAGATAAGAGTGCAGCGCCATACGCGCGAACCTGCGTTCGAAAAGCATTTCCCGGTCATACGTAGCCACCGGGGCGTGCCCTCCGGAGAAATAGAGATAAGCCCCTCCAAATACCGCCAGCAGGGTCAGCAAGATACCAACTGCGATACCTTTCAGCATGTCGACTCATTCTCCTGGTGTGGTTGGATCCCCCGTCCAACCTGTTGGAATCACGAGTAGTTTACACTCGATTTGCCTCCGTTCGCGGCCCATCGCGGGCCCCCAATGCTTTCCCTCACGGGAGCCCTCCCCGTAACCATTCCCCGGCGGGGGACGTCCTACCTAAAAGTAGGAGTTTGTCGTGTGTGGCTGTAGACTTTTGGATAGCGGACGCGACTTCCATACCAGGATGCCCTTCGCCTTTAAGTCGCCATACGTTAGGCCGCCAAGACAGAGGAGTTTCTCGGAATGCCCCCATACGAAACGGTGAACCCGTCGGAGGCCAGCAAACCAACCATAGCTGCCCGCGGGGAGGGTACCGGCAAGAGGCACTGGTGGATTTGGCTTGTGATTGCCGCAGTTGTGGCCGTGGGCTGGTGGTATTTCCGCTCGCGTGGAGCACAGGCGAACGGATCCGCCGCCGCAGGTGCAACCGCCGGTGCACCTGGAAAAGGCGGAATGACGGGAGCCATGGTAGTTCCCGTGGTCGTTGCGACCGCGCATAAGGGTGACCTGCCCGTCTATCTCAACGGACTGGGCAACGTGACAGCCTTTAACACCGTGACCGTCCGGAGCCGGGTCGATGGACAGATCGTCAAGGTGGATTTTACGGAAGGGCAGTACGTCAAGGAAGGCGACTCCCTCATCGAGATCGATCCGCGCCCCTATCAGGTGCAACTCGAGCAGGCGGAGGGGCAACTGGCCAAGGATCAAGCCCAGTTGCGCGACGTGCAGGTGGATTACGAGCGCTACCAGCTTCTTTTCAAGGAAGGCGTCATCCCGAAGCAGCAACTCGATACGCAGCAGGCCCAGGTCGGAACTTTCGAGGGCGCGATTAAGGCCGATCAGGCGCAGATTGACAATGCCAAGCTGCAGATCACCTATTCTCACATCACCGCCCCGATCAGCGGGCGCGTGGGGTTGCGTCTCGTGGATGTCGGCAACATCGTCCACGCCACAGACACGAACGGGTTGGTCGTCATCACGCAGCTACAACCAATTTCCGTCGTTTTCACACTTCCGCAAGACCAATTGCCCCAGGTCATGGCGCAGATGCGCAACCGGACGCTGGGCGTGGAAGCCTGGGACCGCGATAACAGCAACAAGATCGCTGGCGGGAAGTTGCTTACCATTGACAACCAGATCGATACGACGACCGGCACCTATAAATTGAAGGCCATCTTCGACAATTCGAAGAATGAGCTGTTCCCCAACCAGTTCGTGAACGTGCATCTGCTCATCGATACAAAGAAAGGCGTGATCCTCGTGCCCACCACCGCGATTCTCCGCGGACCGAAAGGCACCTACGTCTTCGCGGTGGGCACCGGCAACAAAGTCACTGTGAAGAATGTCACGTTGGCTGAAACTACGGGGAACATCACTGGTGTTTCCGGCGGGCTCGGCGATGGTGATGTGGTCGTCGTGGACGGCCAGGACAAGCTGCAAGAGGGCAGTCAGGTCGATCCGCGGCAGCAGCGCTCGGGCAGCGTTGGTGGCTCGACGCAGAGTTCCTTCCTGCCGGATGGCGCAGCGTCTGGGGGAGCCAGTCGATGAATCCCTCACGGCCGTTTATTTTGCGGCCGGTCGCCACCACGCTGCTGATGGTTGGTGTGCTGCTGGTTGGCTTCGTGGCTTACCGGCAGTTGCCTGTTTCGGCCCTTCCGCAGGTGGATTACCCCACCATTCAGGTCACAACCTTCTACCCCGGCGGTAGCCCCGAAGTGATGGCTTCGTCCGTCACCGCGCCTCTCGAGCGCAACTTCGGCCAGATTCCCGGCTTGTTGCAGATGACGTCGACGAGTTCGTTCGGCAGTTCCGTCATCACCCTGCAGTTCAATCTCGATTTGAATATCGACGTGGCGGAGCAGGAAGTGCAGGCGCAGATCAACAGCGCCTCGAATTTGCTGCCGAAGGATCTGCCGAACCCGCCCATCTACAGCAAGATCAACCCGGCTGACGCTCCCGTGCTCACGCTGGCGCTGACTTCCGACACGTTGCCGCTGCAAAAGATCGAAGATCTCGCCGACACCACATTGGCACAGAAGATTTCGCAACTTTCCGGCGTCGGATTGGTGAGCATCAGCGGCGGCCAGCGTCCGGCCGTGCGGGTCCAGGCGAATCCGACCGCACTCGCTTCCTACGGGCTGAGCCTCGAGGACCTGCGGACGGCGCTGTCCAACGCAAACGTCGATCAGGCCAAGGGTACGTTTGACGGAACCCATCAGGCATACACGATTGGCGCGAACGATCAACTGTTCTCCAGTTCCGGCTACAACTCCGTCATCATCGCCTATCGCAATGGTGCGCCCGTGCGGCTCTCCGACGTGGCCATCGCGAAAGATGGCGCGGAAAACGTGATGCAGGCGGCGTGGGCAGACAGGCAGCCCGCCGTCATTCTGAACATTCAGCGGCAACCGGGCGCCAATATCATCAGCGTCGTCGACCGCATCAAGAAAATCCTGCCGCAACTGCAGACCGCGTTGCCCGCGTCAGTGAACGTCAAGATTCTGACGGACCGAACCACAACGATCCGCGCCTCCGTGGCAGATGTGCAATTCACTTTGCTGCTAACCATCGCCCTGGTCGTCATGGTGATCTTCCTGTTCTTGCGCAGCATGCGCGCCACGATTATTCCCAGCTTCGCCGTGCCCCTTTCGATCGTCGGCACTTTCGGCGTGATGTATCTGCTGGGCTATTCGCTGAACAACCTTTCGCTGATGGCGCTCACGATTTCCACCGGTTTCGTGGTGGACGACGCGATCGTGATGATCGAAAACATCAGCCGCTACATCGAGGCGGGCGAGTCGCCGTTGCAGGCCGCGCTGATCGGTTCGGAGCAGATCGGCTTCACCATCGTGTCCTTGACGGTGTCCTTGATCGCCGTGCTCATTCCCTTGTTGTTCATGGGAGACATTGTTGGCCGGTTGTTCCGGGAATTCGCGGTGACGCTGGCCGTCACCATTCTCGTCTCGGCCATTGTGTCGCTGACGCTGACACCCATGATGTGCGCCAAGCTGCTGCGGCACCAGCCGGAAAATCAGCAGACCTGGTTCTACCGCAAGTCGGAGAAAGTGTTCAACGACGTGATTGCGTTCTACGGCCGCACGCTCCAGGTGGTGCTGCGTTTCCGTACTACGACACTCCTGGTCACGATCGGCACGCTGGTGGGCACCGTTCTTCTATATATCTACGTCCCCAAGGGCTTCTTCCCGGTGCAGGACACCGGCGTGATTCTTGGCGTTTCCGAAGCGCCGCAGAATGTATCGTTTCAGGCGATGGCGCGGCGTCAGCAAGCGCTGGCCGACGTGATTTTGCATGATCCCGCCGTCGCCAGTCTCTCGTCCTTCATCGGCATTGATGGCACAAACACCACCATCAACAGCGGACGTGTCCAGATCAACTTGAAGCCACTTGACGAGAGAAAGATCAGCGCCTCTGACGTGATTCGGCGCCTGCAGCCCAACCTGGCCAAAATCGATGGAATTACTCTGTACATGCAGCCGGTGCAGGACCTCACCGTAGAAGACCGCGTCTCGCGGACACAATTTCAGTATTCGCTGGAAGACGTGGACCCGAAGGAGCTTGGACTCTGGGTCCCGCGCTTCGTCGACAAACTCAAGACGCTTCCGGAGTTGCGCGACGTTGCCACGGACCAGATGAACGACGGCTTGCTCGCTACGCTCACCATCGATCGCGACACCGCCTCGCGCCTCGGCATTTTCCCGGCCGACATCGATAACACCCTTTACGACGCTTTCGGTCAACGCCAGGTCTCCACCATCTTCACGCAGTTGAATCAGTATCACGTGGTCATGGAAGTGGACCCCAGCTTCCAACAGAATCCCGATGCGCTGAAGAACATCTACGTCCACTCGTCGACCGGCCAGCAAGTCCCGCTGAGTGCCTTCACGCGTTTCGAGCCCGGTACCACTCCCCTGGCGATCAACCACCAGGGACAGTTCCCCGTGGTCACCGTTTCCTTCAACCTGGCGCCGGGTTCTTCCCTCGGTGAAGCCGTCCGCGCAATCGACACCGCGCGACAGCAGATTGGATTGCCGGCCAGCGTTCAGGCCACGTTCCAGGGCACGGCCGCGGCCTTCCTTCGTTCCATTTCGAACGAACCCTTGCTGATCCTCGCGGCGTTGGTCACCGTGTACATCGTTCTCGGCGTGCTGTACGAAAGCTACATCCACCCGATCACCATTTTGTCGACGTTGCCTTCGGCGGGTGTGGGCGCGATTCTGGCGCTGCTGATTTGCCGCACGGACTTCTCGATCATTTCCCTGATTGGCATCATCCTGTTGATTGGCATCGTGAAGAAAAACGCCATCATGATGATCGACTTCGCGTTGGAAGCGGAGCGCAAAGAGGGCAGGAGCCCGCTCGATGCCATTTACGAAGCGTGCCTGCTGCGTTTTCGGCCGATTATGATGACCACCATGGCTGCGTTGCTCGGTGGTTTGCCGCTCGCGCTCGGCCAGGGCGTGGGGTCCGAACTGCGCAGGCCGCTGGGTATCACCATCGTCGGCGGCTTGATTCTCAGCCAGTTGCTTACGCTCTATACCACGCCGGTGGTTTATTTGGCGTTCGAATGGCTCGCTCGCCGCTTGAATCTCGGCATCACCAACCCCGTTGAAGAGCCGGCACACGGAGATTGATCCAGGATGAATTTTCAGTCCAACTTCTCCGCACCTTTTATCCGGCGGCCGGTGGCCACCTCGCTGATCACCATCGCCATTTTCCTTTCCGGCGTGATCGCATTCCGGTATTTGCCGGTGGCGCCGCTGCCACAGGTGGACCTGCCGACCATCAACGTCGGCGCTGGATTGCCCGGTGCAAGCCCCGAAACCATGGCTTCATCGGTCGCTACGCCCTTGGAGCGCCAGTTTGGCCGAATCGCTGGCATCACCCAGATGACCTCCAGTTCGACACTCGGAAACACCGGCATCTCCCTGCAGTTTGACTTAAATCGCGACATCAATGCGGCTGCCCGCGACGTGCAAGCCGCCATCAATGCCGCCCGCAGCCAATTGCCGGCGGACTTACCCTCGCAGCCCGGGTACCGCAAAATCAATTCGGCAGACTCCCCGGTCCTCCTCCTGTCGCTGACTTCTGACACAATGCCCATCGGGCAGATTTACGACGCGGCAGATTCGATTCTGGCGCAAAAAATCGCGCAGGTGGAAGGTGTGGGCCAGGTCTTCACCTGGGGCTCGTCGCGCCCGGCCGTCCGCGTCGAAGTCAATCCGCAACAGATCAATAGTTACGGAATCAGTCTGGAGCAGGTCCGGAAAGCCCTGCAGTCGGCGAACTCCAATCTGGCAAAAGGCTCGCTTTCCAACGCTGATCGAGCCTGGGCGATCTCCGACACTGACCAACTCTTCAAGGCCAACGAGTACAAACCGCTGATTGTGGCGGGCCACCCCGGCGCAGCGGTGCGCCTGGAGGACATTTCGAACGTTATCGACTCGGTCGAAGACGTGCGCAACCTGGGGCTTTCTGGCGGCAAGCCTGGCGTGATCATCGCCATTTTCCGGCAGGCCGGCGCCAACATGATCGAAACGGCAGACAACGTGAAGGCGACGTTGCCGTGGTTGCGCGCCTCCATTTCGCCGGCTTTGAACCTGAAGGTCATTATTGACCGCACCATCGTGATTCGCGCGTCGGTTCACGAAGTCGAACGCACCATGACGATTTCCATCATCCTGGTGGTGTTCGTGGTGTTTGCGTTTCTCCGGAACTACTGGGCCACCCTGATTCCCAGCGTCGCGGTACCCCTGTCTCTCGTCGGCACCTTCGGCGTGATGTACTTGTGCGGATATTCCCTGGATAACCTCTCGTTGATGGCGCTTACGATTTCGACCGGTTTCGTCGTCGACGACGCCATCGTTGTCATCGAGAACATCGCCCGCCACATGGAGAACGGCATGCCGACGTATGCCGCCGCGATGAAAGGCGCGAGCGAGATCGGGTTTACCGTGCTCTCCATGAGCGCCTCCCTCGTTGCCGTTTTCATCCCCATTTTGCTGATGAGCGGCATCGTCGGCCGCCTGTTTCGCGAGTTTGCGGTCACCCTCAGCGTAGCCATCGCCGTGTCGCTCTTCGTTTCGCTGACCACCACGCCGATGATGTGCGCCCGCTTCCTGCGCCACGACCACAAGAAAAAACACGGTTTCTTCTACCGGCTCAGCGAAGGCGGCTTCAACGCCATGCTGAAGGGCTACGACCATGCCTTGCGCTGGGTCCTGCAGTACAAGTTCATCATGCTGCTGGTAACCATCGGCACCGCGGCGCTCAGCGTTCACATGTTCAAGACGGTGAACAAAGGATTCTTCCCGCAGCAGGATACCGGCCGCATCAACGGTTTTATTCAGGCCGACCAGGACACCTCGTTTGCGGAAATGTCCAAAAAGATGCGCGCGTTTACGGAAATTGTGCTCGCCGACCCTGCTGTCGATACCGTCACTTCGTTCACCGGCGGCGGGAATGGCACCAGCACGGCACGCATGTTTGCCCAATTGAAGCCACTGGAAGAACGGAAAACCGATGCGGACCACGTGATCGCGCGGCTGCGCGGGAAAACGGCGCATATTCCGGGGGCGTCTTTGTTCCTGCAATCAGTCCAGGACGTGACCGTCGGCGGACGCTGGGGCGGTGCCCAGTATCAGTACACGCTGCAGGCCGACAATCTCGATGACCTGTACCACTGGGCGCCCATCGTGATGGAGCGCATGCGCCAGATTCCCGAGTTGCGCGATATCAACTCCGACCAGCAGAACAAAGGATTGCAGACTTACCTGGCCATCGATCGCGACACTGCCGGCCGCCTGGGCGTTTCGGTTCAGGACATCGACAATGCCCTCGGTGATGCATTCGGACAGCGCCAAGTCTCAAACATTTACAAAGGATTGAACCAGTATCATGTGGTTATGGAAGTGTCGCCGGAATTTCAGGAAAACCCGGAAGGCTTGAAATTCATCTACGTTGCTTCCAATACCGGAAAACTCGTGCCGCTCAGTTCGTTCGCGCACTACGAACATTCCAATACCGCGCTTTCCGTCAACCACCAGGGAATTTTTCCGGCAATCACGCTTTCGTTCAATCTAGCTCCTGGCGCTTCGCTTGGTCCCGCCGTCCAGCACATCGAGCAAGCGCGCTACCAGTTGGGCGTGCCAAACACGGTGCACGCCACGTTCCAGGGTACCGCGCAAGCTTTCCGGGATTCGCTTTCCAATCAGCCCGTCCTCATCCTGACCGCTCTCGCGGCCGTCTACATCGTTCTCGGAATTCTCTACGAGAGTTACATCCATCCCATCACGATCCTCTCGACCATTCCCTCGGCGGGCATCGGGGCTCTTCTGGCCCTCCAGTTGATGCGTATGGACCTGAGCATCATCGCGTTGATCGGGATCATTTTGTTGATTGGAATTGTGAAGAAAAACGCTATTTTGATGATCGACTTTGCGGTGCAGACCGAGCGCGAGGAAGAGAAGCCTCCAGAAGAGGCAATCTACAAGGCCTGTCTCTTGCGTTTCCGCCCGATCATGATGACCACCATGGCGGCGTTGTTTGGCGCACTGCCGCTCGCCATTGGCACCGGTGTCGGCGCCGAATTGCGCCGGCCGCTCGGCGTGACCATTGTCGGCGGGCTGATCATGAGCCAGTTGCTGACGCTCTTCACCACTCCGGTGGTCTACATCTACATGGACAAGTTGCAGACGTTCTTGCGGCCGCGCCGCTTGCGTCATCATGCGCCTCAACACGCGCCCGCGCACAGCGATTAAGCTGAGCCGGAAATCCTACGAACTGCCGATAAGCCAGCCGGTAAGGAACACCAATACTCCGCCGACGATTACCTGGAACGCCGCCTGCAGGAACGGTGTGTCCATGTAGCGGTGCCGGATATAGCTGATCACGCCCAGTTCCACCGCAACCACGCCCACGGCCACGCTGGTCGCGACGCGAAAATTCGGAATCAGGTAAGGCAACGTGTGGCCCAGTCCTCCTGCCGTGGTCATCAGCCCGGTCACCGTTCCGCGAATCCAGGGTGAGCCGCGGCCGGTCAGCGAACCGTCATCCGAAAGCGATTCCGCGAAGCCCATCGAGATACCCGCACCCACGCTTGCCGCCATTCCAACCAGAAACGCGTCCCAGCTTTTCTGCGTCGCGAAGGCCGCGGCGAATAACGGCGCCAGCGTCGAGACCGAGCCGTCCATCAATCCGGCGAGGCCAGGTTGCACGAATTGCAGCACGAACAGGCGATGGTGCGACTGCTCCTCCATCTCCTTTGCTTTTTCGGTCAGGTGCTTCTCCTCATACTCGCCCGCCGCTCGCGTGTGTTTGCGTTCTTCGTCGGCCAGCATGTTCAGCAGTTCGCGCATGTGAACGTCCGAGGTCCGGCTGGCGGCGCGCGCGTAGAAACGGCTCGCTTCCATTTCCATGATTTCGGCTTGCCGCCGCGCAACTTTCACGCCCAGCGGCCGCATCATCCACACCGGACGCCGCTGCAGGAACCCACGAACGTCTTCGCGGCGAATCGGTGGAATGTGGTCGCCGAAACGCTGCTGAAACAGCGCCAGCAATCGGTCCCGGTGTACTGCTTCTTCCGCGCGCATTTCCTCGAACATCTCCGCTGTCGCAGGATACGAATCCCGCAAAGCGTCCGCAAATTCCCCGTAAATCCGGCCGTCTTCTTCCTCGTTGGTGATGGCCAGGGCGAGGATCTCTCGTTCCGTCAAATCCTTGAATTTCTTGAGCATAGGTCCCTTTATTCGAGCTGCTACAGGGAAGAGAATCGCACAGGTGGTCCCTCGAAGTCATCTGAGGGAAGCGCGCTGGATTTGCACCACCCTACTCGGGCGGCCACTCGTAGGGGAACATCTTGCCGGCATCCGCGGCACTGATATGCACTCCGGCGAGTTCGGCAGCTCGGGCCATTACCGGATCGAGGTTCGCCGACAAGTCGGCAGCCGTGGGCAGAATCAGCTCGTCCGGTGTGACCCCAACGTGCTCCAGACTCTTGCCGTCGCTCATGATCAGATCTGCGTCAGTGATCGAAATTCCATAGAAGATCGCCGTGTCCGAGCCGACTTGTTGGCTGAATTCCCTTGCTTCCATCACGCTGCCAGAACTGCGGTCACCTAGCACCACGCCCCGCTTTTCGATTTGGATCAGCCGGGTCAACACCTCGGAGGCGGACGCAGACTGACTGTCGACCAATACGAAGAGTTTTCCTGTGAACGCGTCATGGGAGCCTTTGGTCATCATCGGCTTCTTCTCTTTTCTCCCCACTCGATCCGCGATCTTTACGTCCTTCGATAGAAGATCCCCGGCGAGGTATTCGACCGTTTCGGTGGCGCCTCCCGGATTGCCGCGCAGGTCGAGGATCAGAGCCTTGTGCTTGCGCACTCTGCCCATCAGCTCGGCCACCTCACGCGGTGTGTACTGGAATTGTGCCAGCCTCACCACGATGAGGTCATCGCCAGAATCCACGAAGCGCGTCCGTGCGTAGTGATCGTACGCCTCGATTTCGCGAATGACGTTCCAGATTTCGCCGCCATCCGTCAGATTGGTGACGCGCTTGGTCTGCACGATGTGCGCCGCTACATCAACGGACCGCTGCTTGATCGACAGCACCTCATCGCCAGGTTTGACGCCCTTGGCGGCTGCGTCGCTGCCGGCGCGAACCTGCGTCACAAAACAATGCTCGCCGATCATCTGATACTGCCACCCATAGTCCAGCTTGATGGGATGCGGTGGCGGCAGGAAGAACGTGTGCGAGTCGTCGAGCGAGTCCAGGAAGTTCGCGATATTGGCCAGCGCCATATTCATCGTGTTCACTTTTTCGATGCGCTGCTTGGCCTCGGCAAATTCTTTGTCCAGATCGACACCATGAAATTTTGTATCGTAATAGTGCTTGCGGACTTCGTCGTTGACCGTTTTCAGCATCAGTTGCGCGCGCTGACGGTCGAAATCGGAGATGGTCTGGGTTTGCGCTTCAGTCGAATGCGGCTGGGCGAAAGACAGCAGAAGCGCGCACGGCACAACAAGACTTTTGAACTTCATGAGACCTCCCGTTCGTGGAGTGCTGGCACAAAGTACGTCTTGAATCCGGTTCTTGCGGGGTTGCCGCCAGAGTACACTATTGTTGTTATAAACAGAAGACCGTCTCCCCAGTGCGCTGCCCGAACATGCCAGTGAGCCCGTGTTGAAACGCCTGAATTTACGCCGATTTCCTCAGCCTTCCGGATTGCCGGGCTGGTACTTCCGTACTACCATCATTGAGGTGATCCACGCTCCGGGTTGGAGTACGGTCACGCTATGGGTTTACCGGGACCAGCCTCTACACTTTTCCCAGAAGCAGCAGTTTCCCGGGAAAGGTGAAAGTGTATGGCGTCTCCTTTGGATTTCATGATGAAAACGAATTCAGGCAATGCCGGCGTTTCTGGAGCGTCCGCAACGCGCCATCATACCGAGCGGCGCGGCAGCCGTCGCTGCAAAATCACGCAATTGATGCGCATACGCCCCTCGGATCCCGAACGCTCGGCGTTTGACGACATCCGCGGCACGCTCAGCGTCTCTCGCTCCGGCGTTTATTTCCATTCCAGCGAGACCGAGTACGAAATTGGCATGAGGTTGTTCGTCACCATGCCCTATTCGAAAGAGCCGGCGGCGATGGCGCGCGAGTACCTCGCGGAGGTGGTGCGCCGCGATCCTCTGCCGAACGGATTGTTTGGCATCGGTTTCAAGATTCTGATGGAGATCGGCTTCCAGGGCGGCTACAACTTCACTGGTTCGCCCCTGCAGCGCAAGTAAGCCTTCCTTCGATCCGGCATCGTCTAACAAAAAAGGCGGATGGCTTTTGGCCACCCGCCCTTCTTGCGTTTGGGGGGTTGGGGAAAATCGTACTCGCTAATCTCGGCCGATCGCTTGCAGCGTGCGATGGCGCAGCATCCCGAAATGCCGGTTCAGCGGATGCTTGCGTTCCAGGAACGAGAAGATCGGCGGCCGCCTCGGAGTCAGTTTGGCCATCGCGATGTTCAGCCGGATGTCGCGCCGCGCATATTTCATCCCGGCGACCAGAGCTTCACGGGCATCTTCCTTGCGCCCGGCTACCATGTAAACCTCGGCGAGATTCAAGTAAAGCTGAGCCTGATTCCGCTTCATGCGCACTGCTGCGTCGCACAGCCGCTCTGCGTCCGCCCATTTCTGCTGGGTTCGCGCCAGCGCCACGCCCAGATAGGACATGTAGTAGGGGTTGTTCTTTTCCAGTTCCGATGCGCGTTGGATGTGTGCGAGAGCGCGGTTGGCGTAATTGTCGCGAAGAAACGTCAGGCCAGTCTTGAACTCACGAAAGGCTTCCGTGTCCATCATCTTTTACCACCTCAAAGCTGGATTCGAGGACCGCACACCGGGAAGCAAGGCAGCTCTGGACAGCAGCGCATCTTGGCTGAACGACTACTCCGCAAGTTCACGAATCGAATCGGAAGCTGCCCCCAGAACTCTGCATATCTCGGTCTCTCGTAACTTACGGGTTGCGGGCTGGCGAATCTACTGTTCGGTGGGACAGTCTTCGGCCAAGGTCTGTGGGTTCTAGGCAAAATTTGGATAGCCAGGAACTCTGGCGAACAAGCTACCTGGGGAACTGGCTTGGGAATCTCATCCGGGCGGGCGACAAGAGGCGTGGACCCTGCTGAATCGTGCCGGCAACCGCTAAGGCAGTTGCGCGCTGTCCGGCATGCCTAGCGCCCCTCGCTGCGCGACCACTTCCGGTGCCACAGCGCATAATCATCTAGCGTGACGCGCTGCATGGCCTTCGCGGCTTTGTGCAGCCAGCGGCCCTTGCGTCGCGCCAGATCGCGCTTCACCGCCTTGATTGCCCGTGGGCTGCCGAAGTGTATGTTCGCGGTCTCCCAGCCCATGTAGTACGCCAGCCGTTCTTCGTCCCGTTCCTCCGGTAACGATTGGATCTCAATGTGGCAGCAGTCCGGCGCGAGCCGCCGGACGATCCAGTGCTCGGCAAAATGGACATGCGGGTCGCGGATACGGATGGCGCTGTCCACCAGCTTGCGGCACAGAACCTGCGACGTTTTCAGATGCTGGCTCCAGATCCACGCCGAAGGAGTCAGTTGCTTCGCTTCTCGCACGATGTGCGCCCCGTCCCAGGTAGCCAACGTCAGCACGCGCGGATGCCCCAGGCTTCCCAGTCCCGCTATGCGCAAGTGCAGTTCGTAGTTCAAAGTGCGTAGCGGCATCGAGCCCCGCACCAGCTCCCAGACATCCTTCGGCAAATTCCCCTTATATCGCGGGCATGCCAGAATTTTCTTCCAGAACACCACGGGATCGCGCAGTTCACTCGTGGCCAGCAGGCGCAGCCATTTGTGGCGTTCCGCCAGCACGAATGGGTCGCCGCCTTTGGCAATCGAATCGCGATAGCCCTGCTCAATCGCTTCGCAGGCGCGCCTGCGGGGAATCGCTAAATGCTCGGCGCGAATCGCCAGATACGCGCTGGTGAGCAGCCGGACCAGATCGACCGTATAGGCAGCCGGCCACGCTTCGTCGAAATCGTTCACGCCCCAGATGAGGCGCCCTTCGATGTCCCGCCACGTGCCAAAGTTTTCGACATGCAGGTCGCCGATGGCCAGAACCTTCGGTGCGCGCGCAAGCTCTTCGCAAACGATTGGCCACCATTGGGCCCAGCGGTAAAAGGTCGCTCGGAAAAAGGGAAACGCCGCGGTGGCCATATTGCGGTGCTTCAAGTTCACGTCGGCACGGATGAGGTTCACGTGCCGTGCGGCCCACTTCTCGAACTCCGCCGTCGACTCGACGATGTCCCGAAGTTTCGAACGGGCTGCACTCATGTGTGGCTACCCTCTTGTGTTCGGTCCGGATCAGATGCGCGCGTGAACCGCAGCATTTCGCAATCGCGACTCGTAAATCGGGAAACGCGCCGCCAGTTCGGCCACCTGCTTCCGGATTTTCTGCTCCACTTCGGCGTTTCCTACGTTGCTCAGAATCTCCGCAACCCACGTCCCGATGAGTTGCATCTCCGGTTCTCTCATTCCGCGTGTGGTCACCGAAGGGCTACCAAGCCGAATGCCGCCCGCTTTCATTGGCGGTAGCGGGTCAAACGGGATGGAATTCTTGTTCACCGTGATTCCCGCGCGATCCAGAGCCTTCTCCGCGTCGCTTCCGGTGATCCCGCGCGAGTGGACTTCAATCAGAAATAGATGATTGTCCGTGCCGCCCGAAACCAGCCGGAAACCTTTGCTCGCTACACCTGCGGCCATGGCTTTGGCATTGGCCGCCACCTGCTTCTGATACTCCTTGAATCCTGGCTCCATCGCTTCCTTCAGGCAAACCGCTTTCGCCGCAATGGTATGCACGAGCGGGCCGCCCTGCGTGCCGGGGAACGTCAGCTTGTCCAGTTCCTTCGCATACGACGAACGGCACAACACCAGGCCGCCCCGCGGACCGCGCAGCGTCTTGTGCGTTGTTGTCGAAACAATGTCCGCGTGCGGAATCGGGCTGGGGTGCACCCCTGCCGCTACCAGACCCGCAATGTGCGCCATATCCACGAAGAAAATTGCACCCACTGCCTTGGCAGCCTTCGCGATGCGTTCGAAATCGATGATCCGCGGATACGCGCTCGCTCCCGCCACGATCATCTTTGGTTTGTGCTCTTGCGCCAGTTTCTCGATTTCGTCGTAATCGATCTGCTCGGTGTCTTTGCGGACGTGATATTCCACAAACTTGTACATCCGGCCGGAAAAATTCAGCGGGTGGCCGTGCGTCAGGTGGCCGCCGTGCGCCAGCGCCATGCCCAGCACGGTATCTCCAGGCTGCAGCACGGACATGTACACCGCAACGTTCGCCGATGTGCCGGAATGTGCCTGCACGTTGGCGTGTTCTGCGCCAAACAGTTGCTTTGCGCGATCGATCGCCAGTTGCTCCACCTTGTCGGCAAATTCGCACCCACCGTAGTAGCGCTTGCCGGGATAGCCTTCGGCGTATTTGTTTGTGAAGATCGAACCCATCGCCGTGAGCACCGCTTCGGAGACCAGGTTCTCCGATGGAATCAGTTCGAGCCCGGTGGCTTCCCGCCGCGCTTCGTCGCCCAGAAGCGTATCGATTTCGGTATCGACGGTCTCGAGCGGCCGTTTCATTCTTTCATTGGCTTCCGTGGTCATTGCTTCTCCTGAATCTGCGTATCGCTATTGTGGCACGTCACAACTTTTCCCGCTCTTCCAATTCGATCAGTCCAATCTTCTCCACGCGGCGCGCATGGCGCCCACCTAGAAATGCCGTGGTCAGAAACGTCTGCACCATTTCAATCGCCTGGCTATTGTTCACAATCCGTCCGCCCATCGCCAGCACGTTGGCGTCATTGTGTTCGCGGGCCAGCCGCGCCGTATTCACATCGTGAGCCACCGCCGCACGAACCTTGGGGACCTTGTTTGCGGCGATCGAAATGCCAATGCCGGTGCCGCACACCGCGATCCCAAAATCAGCTTCCTGCGACGCCACCCGCTCTCCCACCGCCTTGCCGTAGTCCGGGTAGTCCACTGACTCTTCCGACCACGTTCCCAGGTCCACCAGCGGATATCCTGCGTTTTCAAGAAATTGCCGGACGGTCTCCTTGATGTGGAAACCGGCATGATCGGATGCCAAGGCGACTCGCGGTTTGCGGGAGGATTCGGACATGCGGCGCCACCCCTTTGCGGATTCTATCGGAGAGTGCAACCAGCCGCAATCTGCCGCATCTGCACTAGAGGGCTTTCAAATGCAGAGCATCCGCTTTTTGCATTTGCGCCCGGCGACCTCCGATCCCGAGGACTCCTATATACTTATGGCGCTGGCCCGATACAGCAAATTCACATACCGAGGACGAATCTCATGAGTAATATCTACGCAGACAATTCGTTAAGCATTGGTAGAACCCCTCTGATCAAACTGAACCGCGTCACCGAGGGAGCAAAAGCCACGGTGCTCGCGAAGATCGAGGGGAGAAATCCTGCGTACTCGGTGAAGTGTCGTATCGGGGCGGCAATGATCTGGGACGCGGAGAAGCGCGGCGTACTCAAGCAGGGAATTGAGATCGTTGAGCCCACCAGCGGCAACACCGGCATCGCTTTGGCCTTTGTGGCGGCCGCGCGCGGCTACGCCATCACCTTGACCATGCCGGAAACCATGTCGCTCGAGCGGCGCCGCGTACTTGCGGCCTTCGGCGCGAAGCTCGTTCTGACGCCCGGACCGGAAGGCATGAAAGGCGCCATTGCCAAGGCCGCTGAAATCCAAGCCTCCGATCCGAAGCGCTACTACATGCCCCAGCAGTTCGAAAATCCTGCTAACCCTGCCATTCACGAATCGACCACCGGCCCCGAAATCTGGAACGACACCGATGGGCAAGTCGACGTCTTCGTTAGCGGTGTCGGTACCGGTGGCACGCTCACTGGTGTCAGCCGCTTCATCAAGAACACCAAAGGGAAAAAGATCATCTCCGTTGCCGTGGAACCGGCTGTGAGCCCCGTAATCCGCCAGACTATGGCGGGCGAACCACTCACTCCCTCGCCCCACAAGATTCAGGGTATTGGCGGCGGTTTCGTGCCGAAGAACCTGGACTTAAGCCTCGTCGATCGCGTCGAAACCGTAACCAACGAAGAGTCGGTCGAAATGGCCCGCCGTCTCGCGCGCGAAGAGGGAATCATTAGCGGCATTTCTTGCGGCGCGGCGGCTGCGGCCGCGGTGCGGCTCGCCAAGCTTCCCGAATTCGCCGGCAAGACCATCGTCACCGTGCTGCCTGATGGCGGCGAGCGCTACCTTTCGACCATCCTGTTCGAAGGAATCGGCTAGTTCCACCCAGGCCCTTATTCACTTACTTGTCGCGAGTGCGGGCGCTCTCTCCAACGGGCGCTCGCGCTCAGCTTTCTATTGGTGAATCTTATGACTACACCGAACAACGATCTGGAATGCCTCGCGAAAGAATTCCGCGCCGCCATTGGCGACCGCCGCGGCAGCGGCGATGACGGCGACTACTGGCTTCCTTCCAAGGAAGAAATCGGCGCGTTCTGCCGCCAGTATCTCGAAGTCCTCTTTCCGGTCTTCTATCAGCCACCGGAATCCGTGAGCTCCGCTAGCGCTGCCATCGTCGATAGTCTGGACCTGCAACTCGGCGAGCAGATCGTGCGGGCGATTCGCTTTGATTGCAGTTGCCGAGGCAAGAAAGTGCCGGCGGATTTGTCTGTTACCGCCGAAGACTTGGTCGCGACGATTCACTCGAAATACGCGCGACTGGCGCATTTACTTTCCACCGACCTGGCTGCTGCCCTGAAGAATGATCCCGCGGCGAGCGGGCTCGAAGAGATCATGCTGAGCTATCCGGGGCTCGAAGCCATCACCGTGCAGCGCCTGGCCCACGAGTTGTATCTGCTGAAAGTCCCCTATTTGCCCCGAATCATGACTGAACTGGCGCACGGCCGCACGGGCATCGATATCCATCCCGGCGCCACCATCGGCGAATCCTTCTTCATCGACCACGGCACCGGCGTGGTGATCGGCGAGACCGCTACCATCGGCAGAAATGTCACGCTCTACCACGGCGTCACTCTCGGCGCCTTCAATCCCACCAGCCGCCGCGATGCCGGCGGGGAACTGGTCCGCGGCATGAGCAACAAGCGCCATCCCGACATCGAAGACAACGTCACCATCTACGCTGGCGCCACCATCATCGGCGGCGACACGCGCATCGGCCATCACAGCATCATCGGCGGTAACGTTTGGCTTACCCATTCGGTTGCGCCCTATAGCCGCGTGGCCATGCGCGATCCCGAACTCATCATTCGCGACAACACCCGCGCTTCCGACCGCGAGTGGTTCCTCGGCAGCTCTATCTAAGCTGCCTCTGCCAGCGTCGCCTTAGCGCTTTCTTCGCTTGGCGCTCTCCTCGACCATTGCGCCGAGATCCGCTACCGCCCGAATTTCGAACGGCCCGTACTGCACCCCCGGATGTTTCGACATCAACTCCACGGCATGGTTCAGGTCGCGTGCTTCGAGCAGCAGAATGCCGCCAATCTGTTCCTTCGTCTCGGCGTAGGGCCCATCCGTCACGAGCGCTATGCCGTTCTTCCACCACACCGTCTTCGCTGTCTCGGCGGGCTGCAGGGCTTCGCCTCCGGCGAAATGGCCGCCGCTCCGCAGAACGTCGTCGCTGTGTTATTTCAGCGATTCTAAAGAGTATCGATACCAGTCGCTTCCAAGAAACACGTGTAAATCCGCATCGCGCCCAATGACCACGTCTTTCCGCAGGTCGATGTTCTTCGGGATCTCTAGTGAGACATCGGCGATCGTTTCAGCGCCTCTATCGGTCAATTCCAGCAGTTGGCACTTCGCCCTGTTTTCAGCATAGCCGCCGAAGAGCAGGACGTTTTTGCCGTGAACCGCAAACGCCTTCGCCCCCGCTGTCTCGGTCCCCCAGCCACGCACCCGCCAGTCGGAGCCGATCTGAACGATTGGGAATTCTGTGTAGTAATATGCCCACACCCCCTCCCTCGATACGTTCATCGCGTAGCAGTCCGCAATCGAACCGAAACCTGCCGGTGGCATGTATTCCCAGAGTCTGTGCCCAAATCCATCAAAACAGCACAAGCCTGTCGCGCCTATGGGCGTTTGCCATCCGCAGTTACCGAACACTCCCTCATCGAAGTAACTCACCCAAATCCGACCGAGACGATCGACCTGCAAGTCTTCGATACCGTCGCCGAGGAGAAACTCGCGGCCGAGCTCGCCTTTTGTGGTGTACACACGGGCATTCAGATCGTAACTCTCGTCTTCATATCGCTGGCAGCGGCTTGAGACGATCAGTATTTCGCCACTCGGCAGCATTTCGATCGCAGGGAACTTTGTTGTGAGGTGTGGAAGTTCAATTTCGCGTGAACCCCATGTGTTCGTGATCACCAGTACCGCCGCATACTCTGGCTTTGTAATTACGAAAGGCCCTGGCTCCTCGGTCGCGGAAGCTGTGGCAAAGCCCGCTTCTGCCATCAAGCTGCGATAGGGGCGGGCCGCATGGCTCTCGACAAAGAGATTTAGTACCTCGCCGCCGCAGGTAACCGTCGACGCAATCAGCGAGTGACCGGGAGCCTCGGGTAGTTTGATCGGCGAGGATTTCGCTTCCAACTTTCGTCTGCTCTTCATCAGCCTTGGACCATGATGTCGCTTTTGTATCAGAATTTTGCCGAGAAAGGGAACGATTTGGCCGAGCTCGTTGACACTGTGCTGTGGCTCCTTTACGCTGAAAAGCTTACCAATTGCTTCTGTAACAGATAGGGAGACGCATGGCGGACGAGAAGCTACCAACACGCAAAGAAGATTTTTCCGAGTGGTATAACCAACTGGTTCTGCGGGCGCAGCTCGCCGACTACGCCCCCGTGCGCGGCTGCATGATCGTGCGCCCCTATGGCTGGGCCCTGTGGGAGAACATCCAGCAGGCCCTCGACCGCCGCTTCAAGGCTACCGGCCATCAGAACGTCGCGTTCCCCCTGTTCATTCCCAAGAGTTTCATCGAGAAAGAAAAGCATCACGTCGAAGGCTTCTCCCCCGAACTGGCGGTCGTCACCATCGGCGGCGGCGAAGAACTGGCTGAACCTCTCATCGTCCGCCCCACCTCCGAAACCATCATTGGCCACATGTGGGCCAAGTGGATTCAGTCCTATCGCGATCTCCCTGTGCTGATGAATCAATGGAACAGCGTGGTTCGCTGGGAGCTCCGCACCAAGCTCTTTCTCCGCACCCTCGAGTTCTACTGGCAGGAAGGTCACACCGCCCACGCCACCCGCGAGGAAGCCGTCGACGAGACCAAGCAGATGCTCGATGTCTACACCGACTTCGCCGTCAACGATGCCGCTATCCCGGTCATCCCTGGCGCAAAGTCCGACGCCGAAAAGTTCGCCGGCGCCGATATCACCTACTCCATCGAAGCCATGATGGGTGACGGCAAGGCGCTCCAGTCCGGCACCTCCCATTTCCTCGGCCAGAACTTTGCTCAAGCCTTTGAAGTGCGGTATCTCGACCAGAATGGCGTCCTCCAGCACTGCTGGACCACCTCTTGGGGCCTCTCTACACGCTTCATTGGCGCCATTATTATGGTCCATGGCGATGATCAGGGCCTGGTTTTACCTCCCAAGTTGGCCCCTACTCAGGTCGTGATCGTTCCCATCTGGAAGAACGACGACGAGAAGGCCTCCGTTCTGAAAGTTGCTAAGGAGTTGAAAGGCCAACTGGTTAACGCCAATCTCCGGGTTACCTTGGACGAGCGCGAAGGCTTCAGCCCGGGCTACAAGTTCAATGACTGGGAAATGAGGGGGGTCCCCCTCCGCGTCGAACTCGGTCCCAAGGACGTCGCCAAGCAATCGGCGATGCTGGCGCGCCGCGATCGTCCCGGCAAGGAAGGCAAGGTCAGCGCGTCGCTCAGCGACTTGCCCTCGACCATCGAGAAACTGCTTGCCGAAATCCATCAATCGCTCTTCGACCGCGCCTTGGCCTTCCGCCGCGCAAATACTCACGAGGCCAACACTTACGATGACTTCAAGCGGGCCGTCGACACCGGCTTCGCTTACGCTTTCTGGTGCGGCACCGGGACCTGCGAAGAAAAAATCAAAGAAGAAACCCGCGCCACCATGCGATGCATCCCACTAGATGCGGCGGCCGTTCTGGGGAATGGTGCGAGCACAGGTTCCGGCACTTGCATCTATTGCGGAAAATCAGCGACCACACGGGCTATCTTCGCCCGGGCCTACTAGAGGGACCCGCCCGTCGGGGCGTTACCCCGAAGCACACCTGTTCCTCCGATGTGTCGACACCCCGCCAACGGGGTGCTAGCGTAAGTCTATAAGTAAACGATTTTTACCGCCGGGCGGCAGCATGCCCCGGCCCATGGAGTGCCTTTCGTGATGTTCAACGCCAAGTCATCCGCATGGGCTCAAAGAGGGGGAGCCAAGCTGAAGGCTTTTGTCTATACCGCGATCCTCATCGCAGCGGTCTATGCCGCATTCAAAACCGTTCCAGCCTATGTCGCCGAGTATGAATTGAAAGACAAGATGAGCGAACAAGCTCGTTTTGCGGTCGTCAATCGCTACACCGAAGAGCAGATCCGCGACAACATTTTCCGCACCATCCAGGACCTGGATATTCCCGCCAAACGCGAAGATGTGAAGGTCACCAGCACCAATCACGGTCTCCAAATCTCGGTCAACTACACAGTTCCCGTCGACCTCATGGTCTACAAGACGGAGTTGAATTTCTCGCCCTCCTCCGAGGGCGTTGATATTATGAAGTAGTTGTTTCGGCTGTTTTGTACGAGACGGGGGTCCTTGCTCCTCCCGGGTGGAACCCAATTTTGCACCACTTGCTGATTGCGAGAGAATAGTAGTTGCCCAGCATCGGGGGGAATTTTTCTTTGCGTTTTCGTCTTCAAAAAGGGTTTTGGACTTCCACGTTCGGGCTGGCTCTGCTCGGTTTCGTCGCCCTGTGTTTCCTGACTGCCGCCGGCACTTTCACTTTCTTCTACATCAAGTATTCCCGCATGATTGACGCCCGTTTGTCCGGGCACATCCTGCAGAACACCACGCAGATTTTCTCCGCACCCGCTCATATCGCGGATGGCGAGGCTTGGGGTGCGGACGACCTCGTGATGTACCTCCAGCGTTCGGGTTACCGTCCCGAGGCGGATGAGCGTTCGCTCGGCGAGTACACGATCGACGGCTCCGTCGTCGAGATCAAGCCCTCCAAGCTCTCCTACTTTGCCGGCGGCAACGCCCTCGCCGTCCAGTTCAGCGGCAAAACGATCAAAACTATTCGGCCGCTCGCTGGCGGCCCGGACGTGGGTGCGGGCGAGATTGAGCCGGAACTGATCACCAACCTCTTCGATAGCTCGCGCGAAAAGCGCCGCCTGGTTCGCTACGAAGATATGCCTCCTCAACTGGTCCAGGCCATCTTGTCCGCCGAAGACAAGCGCTTCTTCGAGCACCCCGGTTTCGATTTCATCCGCATCTTCGGCGCGGCCTGGGCGGATATTCGCCACAGTCAGCACATGCAGGGGGCCAGCACCATCACTATGCAGGTGGCGCGCACCTACTTCCTGACCACCGACCGCACCTGGAAGCGCAAAATGTCCGAGGCCATGCTCTCTTTTGAACTCGAGCAGCGCTTCTCGAAGCAGCAGATCTTCGAGATGTATGCCAACGAGGTCTACCTCGGCAATCGCGGCAGCTTTGGCATTCGCGGTTTTGCGGAAGCGAGCGTGGCGTATTTCGGCAAAGACCTTCGCCAGCTTTCGCTCGGCGAGTGTGCCTTCCTCGCCGGACTGATCCGCGCGCCTAACTACTACTCGGTCGCGGATCGTCATCCGGAGCGGGCCGCTCAGGCGCGTGATCGCGTCCTGACGCAGATGGCCGAAAACAAGTTCATCACCGAAGCGGATGTGCAGGATGCCAAGCGCGTTCCCCTGAAGCTCGTCCGCGCATCCGTCACCGGAAACGAAGCCCCGTACTTCGTGGACATGGTCAAGGACCACCTCCTCGAAAAATATTCCGAGCAGGATCTGCTTAGCTCCAACTATCGCGTCTACACTACGCTGGACCCGCAACTGCAACGCGCCGCGGCGGCTGCCGTCGAAGCCGGCATGAAGAATGTCGATTCGCTCTTGGCAAAGAAGTACGCTCGCAAAACAAAGCCGAAGAAGGCTGGCGAGGAAGAGCCCGCGCCGCCGCAAGCCCAAGCCGCTTTGGTTGCCATCGATCCGCGTACCGGTGAAATCAGGGCCTTGGTCGGCGGACGGGATTACGGTCAGAGCCAGCTCAATCACGCTCTGGCTCACCGCCAACCCGGTTCCGTCTTCAAACCTTTCGTGTATGCCGCCGCCTTCAACAACGCCGTCGATGGCGCGCAACCCTTGGTCACACCCGCCACCACCATCGAGGACGAACCCACTGTCTTCGAATTCGACGGCCAGGAATACACGCCCAACAACTACGGCGAAAAGTTCATGGGCAAAGTGACGGTGCGGCAGGCCCTGACGAACTCTCTCAACGTCGCCACGGTCAAAGTTGCCGAAATGGTCGGCTACGGTCGCGTCGTCCAGATTGCCCGCCAGATGGGTTTGGGCTCCAACATTCGTCCGACTCCCGCGGTGGCCCTCGGAGCCTACGAACTCACTCCTGTGGAAGTGGCCGGAGCGTATACCGCGTTTGCCACCATGGGCACGCGTGCCGAACCCATGTTCGTACGGTCCGTAGTCAGCGCGGATGGCACCGTCCTCGAGAAGAACACGCCGCAAAACAAATTGGTGCTCGACCCGCGCGTCACGTACCTGGTGGACAGCGTTCTTCAGGACGTCCTCAACAAAGGCACCGGCGCCCAGGTTCGCGCCAAAGGCTTTTCTTTGCCGGCGGCCGGTAAAACGGGAACATCCCGTGACGGCTGGTTCGCCGGTTTCACCACCAATCTTGTTGGCGTCATTTGGATTGGCTTCGACGACAATCACGACCTCGGTCTCTCTGGCGGCTCCACCGCCGCCCCGATTTGGGCGGACTTCATGCTGCGCGCCACAGCGATGCCCGCGTATCGCGACGTGAAGACCTTTGACAAGCCCGAAGGCGTCGATTCCATCATGATCGATACCGACACACTCGAAGTGGCCACGCCCAGCTGTCCGGCAACCCGTGAAGAGGTCTACGTTGCGGGTTCGGAGCCGACCCAGCTTTGCCAGTTGCACGGTGGACATGGACCGGCGACGGCGGTGGGCTCCTTCCTTTCACATATCTTCGGCGGTGGAAATGCCAATGCACCGGCGAACGCACCGGCTGCTTCTGGCGGCGTTAACGGCCAGCCCGCGGTGAAAGATGGCCAGGCTCCTGGCGACCCGCAATCCACTGACGCCGCAAAAGATCAGGAAAAGAAAAAAGGGCCGCTGCAGAAGATTTTTGGTATCTTTGGCAGTAAGAAGAAGAAAGAGCCCGATAAGCCACCTTCTCGGGACAAAGGAGATTCGCCATGACGCGCAAATGCTTGGCGATTCCAGGGGTTTCCTTCCTGTTCTTGACGGCTCTTCTCCCGGCCAGCGCTCAGACCACGCCACCAGCCACTCCCACTCCTCCTCCGGCGAGCGCTCAACCCGCGACGACGCAGCAGTACCTGTCTGAAGAAGAATTGGGCCGTCTGTACATCGTTCGTAAACAGTTTCGTGAGGCCCAGCAGGTTTTTCATAGACTGACTGTCGAACAGCCAAAAAACGCGGTTTATTGGAATGAGCTTGGTATCACCTTGCACAATCAAGGCGACCTCTCGGGCGCCCTGAAGTGCTACGAAAAATCGGCCAAGCTCGACAAGAATTATGCCGACGCTGTGAACAATTCGGGCACCGTCTATTACGAGCGCAAGAAGTATGCGAAGGCCGTTCGCTACTACAAGAAAGCCATCGCCACGAAATCGGACTTCGCCCCGTTCTACTTGAACCTCGGCTACGCCTACTTTGGCGAGAAGCAGTACGAAGATTCGATCGGCTCGTTCCGCAAGGCCCTTCAGATCGATCCCGATGCCTTCGAGGCTTCCCGCTCTCGTTCGGGCACCGTCGTCCAGGACCGCTCGATCAGCGCTGACCGCGCAAAATTCTATTTTTTGCTCGCTAAATCGTTCGCCCAGTCGGGCAACGTCGACCGTTGCGTGGTCTACTTGCGGAAAGCGAAGGATGAGGGGTATCAGGACATGAACGCCGTGAAGACCGATCCCGATTTCGCCAGTGTGCTGAACGACCCGTCCGTGCAGGAGCTTCTGGTTGTGCGTCCGCCCGAACCGGCGCAGCCGTAGCCGCGCCTCGTCACTGTTCCTTCGACTCCATGCCTTGGAGAACTTCTCTCCTCCCCTCTGTTACAATGTGCGCAGAATGAGAATCCGCGCGTTTCGCGTGCCGCGAGTCCGCTTGCTGTTTCTCGCGCTTTGCGTCCTGACCGCTGCCGGGCGAACCGATGCCCGCCGACCGGATGTTTCGCCCGCTACTTCGCGTCCACAAAGCACTCCCGAAGGAGTTTTTCTCGTTTTTCCCTTTGAAAATGTGGGCGCGCCTCCGCGACTCGATTGGATCGGCGAAGGCCTCGAAGAATTGACCATCCAGCGCTTGTCTGCCACCGGACAGCAGGTCTATTCGCATGCCGGCCGGTTGAACGAAATGGACCTTTACGGGATTCCGCCCTCGGGAAAGATCAGCCGCGCGACAATGCTGCACATCGCTGAGGAACTCGACGCGGACTACATCGTGTTTGGCGATTTTTCCAGCGACGGCACCAAGTTGATGGTGCGCGCAAGAATTTTGCGGACCAGTCCGGTCAATCTGTTCCCAGCCGTCACGGAAACCGGCCCGCTCACCTCCCTGATGGAATTGCACACTAAAGTCGTTTGGCGCCTGCTTTCTGAGGCGGATCACACCTACCCGCTCAGTCTGAATGAATTTGCAAGATTGCAGAGGCGCATCAGCCTCGCCGCCTTCGAGCAATATATCCGTGGACTTCTCTCCAACGATGATGAAACGCGGTTGCGCGATTTGAAGGAAGCGGCCCGCCTCGAGCCTGATGCGCCCGAGCCCGCTTTTGCGATCGGTGAGGTTTATTTTCAGAAAAATGAATGTTCTTCGGCGCTGCCCTGGTTCGCAAAGGTTCCGCGAACGCACGCCCTCAGCGTTGAAGCCATCTTTTCCAGCGGCGTGTGCCGCTTGCGCCTGGGGCAGCCAGACAAGGCGCAGCAATTGTTCGCGGAGCTCCGCGAAGGCTTGCAGCACAACCTCGTCAGCGGTGCCGACCTGCCCGAAATTCTCAACAACCTCGGCGTTGCTCAGGCGCGCCAGGATGAACTGGCTGCCGCGCGCACCGCCATCGGTCGCGCCGGCGACATCAATCCCGACGAAGACGACTACCCGTTCAACCTCGGCCTTCTGGCGCTGCAGCAAAAGGATTTCGCGACCGCGCAGACCTATTTCGCCGACGCTGTGCAACGGCGGCCTGACAGCCCGGAGGATCGCGCTTTTCTCCTCTACACCCTGGAAAAAGCTGGGAAGAAAGAGGAATTACACACGGCACGCGAGGCCGCGCAGGAGGAGTTTGGCGAGACGCGCCTGCCGCAGCCGAACTTCGACGCCAAGCACCCTGAATCGCTTGCCAAATATCAGCGCATCAAGCCGGAATTGGAAACCACTTCGCTGCGCCTGGAACTGCAAGGCCCGGTGCAGTCCGCGTCCACCTCGACCACCTCCGCCGTCACTCTGCCCAGCGACGGCGCCGCCGCCCATTTGCGACAGGGAAGACAGCAGATGCGCGCCGGACGCCTCGACGTTGCGGAGCGCGAATTCCGCGCCGCGCTCGTCAGCGATCCTCATAACGCCACCGCGCACCGCGAGCTCGCGGAAATCTATCGGCGGCGCGGCAAGTTGGACGACGCCGCAAAAGAGCTGCATCTTTCGCTCGCCGAACTCGATTCCGCCGCGACCCGCACGGCCCTGGCTCGTATTTACCTCGAACAAAAGAAGCCCGACCTCGCCCGCTCCGAATTGGAGAAGGCCGTCAAGCTCGCTCCCAACTACGCGGACGCCAAGGAATTGCTGAATCGTCTCGATAAAACCAAGGCCACGGGAGGTGTCTCATGAGCACTCCTGGAACGGTATTCGGAATTCGTTTGTGTTTGCTGTTTGCGGTCGCATTCAATCTGGTGATTCTGCTGGTTCCCGCTTTCGTTCCAGCAGCCGCGGACACGGGGCAGTCCTCCACGCCGCTCGTTCTGGAATTGAAACTGGATGGCGTGGTTGCGCCGATTCTCGCGAATTACATCGATGAAGGACTGGCCGATGCCGCGAGTCGTCACGCCGCGCTCGTCCTCATCACCATGGACACGCCTGGCGGGCTCAGCGATTCGATGACCGACATCATCCATCACATTCTTGATTCGCCTGTGCCCGTCGCCGTCTATGTTTCGCCGGCCGGCGCTCGCGGCGCATCGGCGGGATTCCTCATCCTGCTTTCCGCTGATGTTGCGGCGATGGCTCCGGGAACACGCGCTGGCGCCGCCACTCCCATCCTGATGAACGGCTGGTTCTCCATGCCGATGGACGAAGTGTTGCGCAAGAAAATCAACAACGACGCCACGGCCTTTCTCCGTAGTTTTTCGGAAAAGCGCGATCGCAATCCGAAGCTTGCCGAAACCGCTATCACCGATGCGCGTGCTTTCACGGAGAAAGAAGCCCTCGACGGCAAGATGATCGATTTCATCGCGGGCAGCAAAGATGAATTGCTCCGCGACATCAACGGCCGCGAAGTAACCCGTTTCAGCGGCGCCCGGACCACCCTCGCCCTGAACAATTACACTCTCGCCGAGTTCCATCTCTCCGCCAGGCAACAATTCCTCACACGCATCGTCCAGCCCGACGCGCTTTTCCTGCTGCTCATCATCGGCACGCTCGGCCTCTACACGGAATTTACGCATCCTGGCATGGTCGCGCCGGGCGTGATTGGCGGCATCGCCATGGTGCTCGCTCTCTACGCGATGGAGCTCCTGCCCGTGAACTTCACCGGCATCTTGCTCATTGTCCTGGCCCTGGCGCTCTTCATTCTGGAGGCGAAGCTCACCAGTCACGGTGTCTTGCTGGTGGGTGGCATCGTCTCTATGTTGCTCGGCACTGTGTTTCTGATTCGTTCGCCACTCACCCCGGCCGGCGTGAGCATCGGCGTGGCTGTGGCCACCACGTTGCCCTTCGCTTTCCTCACGGTTTTCCTGATGCGCCTGGTGCTCAAATCGCGAAAATGGAAGACCGCCACCGGGAAGGAGGAGTTAATCGGGGAAGAAGGCGTAGTTACCACCGCGATTCCAGCCGGTGGAGAAGGCATGATCCGTGTGCACGGTGAATTGTGGCGCGCGGTGGCCAGCGAGACTCTGCAGGAGTCGGCGCACGTGCGCGTGCGCCACGTCAACGGACTTAAGTTGGAAGTTGAGGCAGTGCCGGCGGGAGTTTCTGCCGCGAAGTCAGACGTATCCAAGTAGAGGAGGTCACGACATGATGCAAGTGGGCGGGTTGGGTATTCTCATCATTTTGGGACTGTTTCTGATCTGGTTCTGGAATTCGCTCTACATCATTAAGGAATGGGAGCGCGGTGTCGTGTTGCGCCTCGGACGGCTCTTGCCCGTGGCGAAAGGCGCCGGCTTGCGCCTCGTCTTCTGGCCCATTGAGACGCTCTACCGCGTCTCGCTGCGCATCGAAACGCTCGACGTTCCTCCGCAGGACATCATCACGCACGACAACGTCTCCGTGAAGGTGAACGCGGTCACCTACTTCCGGGTCGTCGATGCAAACCTCGCGCTTTCTCAGGTTCAGAACTATCAATACGCGACTTCGCAGCTCGCGCAGACTACTCTTCGTAGCGTCGTCGGTCAATTCGAACTCGACGAGATTCTCTCGCAGCGCGAAAAGGTAAACGCCAAACTCCAGGTCATCCTTGACCAGGACACCGAGCCCTGGGGCATCAAGGTCACCAAGGTTGAAGTAAAACAGGTCGACATCCCCGAACAGATGCAGCGGGCCATCGCCAAGCAAGCCGAAGCCGAGCGCGAGCGCCGCGCCAAGATCATTCACGCCGACGGCGAATTCGAAGCGTCGAACAAGCTGGCCGAAGCCGCCAAGATTCTGGAAACGCAACCCTCCGCCATCCAGTTGCGCTACCTCCAGACCCTCACCGAAATAGGTGTCGAAAAGAACACAACGATTGTTTTCCCGCTCCCTATCGATATTATTAATAAGTGGGTCCAGACGATCGGGGGGTCGTCTAAATAGGTATGGCTTCTGGGGGAAGAAGGAGTGCGGGCGAGCGTGTGCTTGAAAGCAAGCACGTGATCGGCCTGTTTCTGCTGATGTTGTTATTTTCCGGCGTGTTCTTCACGCTCGGCTACGTCATGGGCCGCAGTCAGTACGATGGCGCGGTCCGCGCGGCCTCGAACGGAATGGGCAAGCCGGAAAGCGCCGTGCTGCCCAAATCCGAGCCCCAGCCGAAGAAGTCCGCTGAGCCTGCTCCTGTTGCCGAGGAGACCGATCCCGCTACCAAAGACACTTGGGCATTCGACGACGTGAAGAAGCCCGTTGCTGCCGAGCCTCATCTCGAGCCTGCGCCGAAGACCCGCACGACTCCCTCTTCCGCTCCTCCGTCGAAAACTTTGACCGCCAAGGCCAACTCCGATGCCATCCCTGCGCCCACGCCGGCGAAGTCCAGCAAGCCGGTTGCGGCTCCGCTGATTCCCAGTGGCGCCTACGTGTTGCAGGTTGCCGCGCTTCTTCGCCAGGACGACGCGCTCGCCATCGCCAGCAATTTGCAGAAGAAGCATTACTCCGTTTACGTCCAGCCTCCCTCGAAGGACAAATACTATCGCGTGCAGGTCGGCCCCTTCAAGGATCAAAGGAGTGCTGACGCTGCAAAGAAGGGCCTCGAGAGCGAGGGCTTCAGAGCGTTCTTCGTAAAGCACTGATGTCCGTCTCGCCCTGGATATCCTACGTATTTCCCCACCGTTCGTCGCAAACGCCGGCCGTGGCGCGCTTGCTCGTCGCTGCCGCCAGTGGCGCTCTGCTTTCGCTTTCCTACCACGGTTCCTTTCCCGCCATTTTCGCCTGGGTCTGCCCGGCGCTGCTCTTTTCGAGCGTGTTGGGTGCGCGAGCTCGCGTCGCATTCGCCTGTGGGTTTCTCCACGCGCTGTTGTTTGTGGTGACCTGTGTCCCATGGATCGCTGAAGTCCTCGCCGTGCACGGCGGCATGTCTGTGGCCGCCGGTTGGGGCGTGCTGCTCGTTATCGCGCTGGTCTGGTCTACGGCGCAGGGGCTCACCACGTGGGCGATGCAGCGGCTCTCCCTGCGCAGTTACGCTCTTGCCCTCATCGGTGCGCCGTTTCTGTGGGTCAGCTTGGAGGTTTTTCGCGCGTACTTGCCCGAGATCAGTTTTCCGTGGGCGCTTCTTGGCTATGCACCGGCCGAGAATCCCGCTTTTCTTCAGCTCACCACGGTCAGCGGCATCTATGGCTTGTCGTTTCTGGCCGCAGCCTTCAACGCGTTGTTGCTCTGGACCGATTGTGCCGAGCCACGAAGAAAAAAACACCGCTTCGTTGCTCTTGGCGTGGTGATGCTCGTACTCCTTTTGGTTGGCTGGTTCGGTCCGCGATTTGTGCCCCATGCCGATGCCCGCCACCTCGCGCGCGTGGTCCAACCCAACTTCCCGGAAAATACGCAGTATGTCGGCGACTGGTACGCCGATCACCAGTCTGATCTCCGCGACCTCCGACAGCTTAGCCTCCGGCCCTCGCCCGGTCCGCAGCAGCCCGACTTGCTGATCTGGCCCGAAGCTCCGGCGCCCTTTTCCTTCCAGGATCCTCATTTCGGCCCATACATCTCGCAACTGGCCATCGATTTCGGCCATCCCGTCATCGCCGGCGTGATTGAGTGGAAGCCCGGCCGCGGATTCGTCAACGGAGCCGAACGCAATATCCTGTTTCCCTACAACAGCGCGGCGATGCTCAATCCGCAGGGCCAACAAACGTTCGGCTACGACAAGATGCACCTCGTACCCTTCGGCGAGTACGAGCCATTTCCCTTCATCCACCAGGTCGTCACCAGTGTCTCCGAAGAGGTGGGTGGATTCCATAAAGGCACGAACCGCGCCGTTGGCCGCTTCCCGAACGGCAACACATTCTCCGTCTTCATCTGCTACGAGAGCATCTATCCAGGCGAGATTCGCGACTTCGTCCATCGCGGTGCTCAACTCCTCGTCAACATTTCGAACGATGGCTGGTTTGGAAAGTCCGAAGCCGCCGAGCAACATGTCCGCATGGCCCGCGTCCGCGCTGTCGAAAATCGCCGCTGGCTCGTTCGCGACACCAACAGCGGCATCTCCGCTTCGATCGATCCCTACGGTAATGTCACCCGCGTCATGGCTCGCGATGTCCGTGATTCCGCCGATCTCCCGTACGATTTCCGCACCGATACCACGCTCTACACCCGTTTCAACGACTGGTTCGCCTGGATGTGCGTGGCTATTTCCGTTATTCTGGTCCTACTCACATTCCGAAAGGCAAAGTAACGCCCGACTCCGGGCACCTCACCCATGAGCTTGATGATTGAAGATTTTGAACATCAGTACGAAGGACTGAAGCAGAGAATTACCCTCGTCCGGAGTTATCTTTGACCCGGAACAGAACCGCGCCCGTCTGAAATCTCTCGAACAAAAAATCGCCGCGCCGGATTTCTGGAACAATCAGGAAGAAGCCCAGGCCGTTCTGAAAGAGCGCAAGCGCGCCGAAGACCAGCTTGGGGCGGATGCGAAACTCTCCTCCATGACCGGTGACATAGAGACCTACATCGAATTGGCAAAGTCCGAATCGAATCCCGAACAGCGCGAAGACCTTCTGAAGGACCTCGGCCGCGAACTCTCTGCCGCTGATACCTATGTCGGTGAACTCGAAACGCAGACCTTGCTTTCCGGTGAGAACGATCATCTCAACGCCATCATGACCATTAAGCCCGGCGCCGGTGGCACCGAATCCCAGGATTGGGCGTCGATTCTCCTCCGAATGTATCTCCGCTGGGCTGAACGCAAAGGCTTCAACGCCGTCGTCCTCGACGAAACTCCCGGGGAAGAAGCCGGCATCAAAAACGCCACCATCCAGTTCAGCGGCGAAAACGCCTATGGCCTGCTGACTGTTGAAACCGGTGTGCATCGCCTGGTTCGTATTTCGCCCTTCGATCAGGCCGCCCGCCGCCACACTTCCTTCGCCTCGGTTTTCGTCATTCCCGAAGTGGACGACCGCATCGAAGTCAACATCAAGCCCGAGGACTTGAAACTCGACACCTTCCGGTCCGGCGGCAAGGGCGGTCAGAACGTCAACAAAGTGGAAACCGCCGTGCGCATCACCCACATCCCCACCGGAATCGTCGTGGCCTGCCAGGTCGAACGCAGCCAGCACAAGAATCGCGAAATGGCCATGAAGATGTTGCGTTCGAAGCTCTACGACCTCGAAATGCAAAAGCGCCGCGAAGAGAGCGACAAACTCGACGAAACCAAGATGGACATCTCCTTCGGCAGCCAGATCCGCTCCTACATCATGCAGCCTTACCGTCTCATCAAGGATCACCGCACCAAATTCAGTGTCGGCGATGTCGACCGCGTCCTCGACGGCGACCTCGACCCGTTCATGCGTTCCTACCTCCTGGCCAAAAAGACGAAAGGCAAGCTCGACATCCAGCCCGACGACGACGCCGACGCAACATAAAACACAGCAAGGAGCCAGGCCTTGTGGCTCGGCTCCTTGATTTTCTCCGTGTAAACCAGAACGCGCGGTTTTGGCTGCCGTTACTGGTTCGGATGTTCGCTGCTGTGCTCAGGCGGATGCGCAGGCTTAGCGTCTGCCGGGTGCGACGGTTTGGGTGCCGCATGTGGTTTCGATGCTGGCGCTGGTTGGTGCGCCTGCGGCTGCTGTTGTGGATGAGCTGGCGCTGGTTTTGCCGCCGGTGGCGGCGAGTGCTGCGGCCGGTCATTCGGATGCGAAGGAGCAGGCTTCGGTGTGGGCGCAGGTGCAGTAGGAACACGAAACGGCGCCAGGCGTTCCCGGGGAATGACTTGGAAATTGCTTGGTTGCTTCTTGTAGGAGAGGTAGTAGTCCACCCGATTTTGCTAGCGCGTCGCGGCACCGCGATCCTGTCCCTGCCACTTCCCCTCCAGTGGAACATTCAGTCCATTCAATGCCGCTATTCCCCGTTCACTGCACACCTAAGCCTTTATGAATCAATGGGTTGATTCGGCAGGGCTTGCGGTGCTACGCTTGCCTACGTATTCTCGCGGCTTTCAGGACGTTTGGGCAGTGGGGGTGTATCCCTCCGCTTTGCCCGCCACGACAAGATGACAGGAGAGGTATTTTGAGCGAAGCAAAGAGGAATTTTCTGTTCACTTCCGAGTCGGTGACCGAAGGCCATCCCGACAAAATTGCCGACCAGATTTCGGATGCGGTGCTGGACGAAGTCATGCGCCAGGACCCCAAGGGACGCGTTGCCTGCGAAACCCTTGTCACCACCGGCCTGGTGGTCGTTGCCGGTGAAATCACCACCAGCGCCCATGTGAATTACGACGAGATCGCTCGCGAAACTGTTCGCCAGGTTGGCTACGACAACGCCGAGTATGGCTTCGATGCGGACACCTGCGCGGTGGTCTGCACCGTCAAGCGCCAGTCGCCCGATATCGCCATGGGCGTCGATACCGGTGGCGCAGGCGACCAGGGCTTGATGTTTGGCTATGCCTGCAATGAGACCGAAGAACTCATGCCCATGCCCATCCAATTGGCCCACCGCCTCACCCAGCGCCTCTCCGAAGTCCGCAAGCACAAAAAAGTCGAATTCCTCCGGCCGGATGGCAAGTCTCAGGTCACTGTCGAATATCGCGACGGCAAGCCATATCGCGTCGATTGCGTCGTCATTTCCACGCAGCACTCCGACACGGTTTCCAATGAAGATCTTCGCGCCGCCATCCTCGAGCATGTCATCAAGCCCATCGTGCCCTCCAAGATGCTCGACGCCAACACCAAGTTCCACATCAATCCCACCGGCCGCTTCGTCATCGGCGGACCCATGGGCGATGCCGGCTTGACCGGGCGAAAGATCATCGTCGACACCTACGGCGGCTACAGCCGTCACGGTGGCGGTGCCTTCTCCGGAAAGGATCCTTCCAAGGTCGATCGCTCCGCCTGCTACATGGCACGCTACATCGCCAAGAACATTGTTGCCGCCGGACTCGCGTCGCGCGCGGAAGTTCAGCTCGCCTATGCCATCGGTGTGGCCGAGCCCGTTTCCGTCATGGTCGACACCTTCGGCACGGGCACGATCCCCGAAGAAAAGATCACCCAGCTCGTCCGCGAGAATTTCCAGTTGACCCCGAAGGGAATTATCGAGGCCCTCGATCTGCGCAAGCCCGTCTACAAGCCCACCGCCGCTTACGGCCACTTCGGCCGCACCGGCCCGGGCTTTACCTGGGAGCGCACGGATCGCGCCGATGCCCTGAAGAAGGCAGCAGGCCAGGGCGTTGCGGTTGAGGCTGCGACGCGCCGGTAAGCGCGCTCGCCCTTGAATCGAAGTTTACCCTCAGCGGCAGGTGCGTCCCCCCCTGTTCGTTGAGCTATATCCAAACCCTTAGTCGCCCTGTAGGGAACGATTCGAATCGAAGAGGAGAGAAAGCATGGCTACGGTAGAACTCAAGAAGGGTGATGTGAAAGATATCGGCCTGGCCGACGCGGGCAAGCGCAAGATCGAATGGGCCGCTCAGCAGATGCCTGTGCTGCAGCAGATTCGCAAGCGCTTCATCAAAGAGCAGCCCCTGAAGGGTCTGCGCGTTTCCGCCTGTCTCCATGTCACCAGCGAAACCGCTAACCTCATGATCACCCTGCGCGACGGCGGTGCGGATGCCGTTCTTTGCGCCTCAAATCCGCTTTCTACCCAGGACGAAGTCGCCGCTTCGCTCAACCGCGACTTCAATATCCCCACCTTCGCCATCAAGGGTGAGGATAACGACACCTATTACGCCCACCTCCAGGCCGCGCTTGAACACAAGCCCCAGTTCACCATGGACGACGGCTGCGACCTCGTCACCATGCTTCTTACCAAGCGACAGGATCTCGTCGGCAACGTTATCGCCGGTACTGAAGAGACCACCACCGGCGTCATTCGTCTCCGCGCCATGGCCAAGGACGGCACCCTGAAGTATCCCGTCATCGCCGTCAACGACGCCATGACCAAGCACTTTTTCGACAACCGCTACGGCACCGGCCAATCCACCCTCGACGGCGTCATCCGCGCCACTAACGTGCTCATCGCCGGTCTGAAAGTCGTCATCGCTGGCTACGGCTGGTGCGGCCGCGGCGCTGCCATGCGCGCCAAGGGCTTGGGCGCCGACGTCATCATCACCGAAATCGATCCGGTGAAGGGCATTGAAGCCGTGATGGACGGTTTCCGCGTGATGCCCATGGCCGAAGCCGCCAAGGAAGGCGACGTCTTCATCACCGTCACCGGCAACAAGAACGTCATTCGCCGCGAGCACTTTGAAGTGATGAAGAGCGGCGCGATCGTTTGCAACTCCGGCCACTTCAACGTCGAGATCGAAATCCCCGCGCTCGAAGCGCTCTCGACTGGCAAGAAGGAAGTTCGCCCGCTTGTCGATGAATTCCAGTTGAAGGACGGCCGCAAGGTGTACCTGATTGCCGAAGGCCGCCTCGTCAACCTTTCTACTGCGGAAGGCCATCCCGCCTCGGTGATGGACATGAGCTTCGCCAACCAGTCGCTCTCCGCCGAATATCTGATGAAGCATCACAAGGAAATGAAACCCAACGTTTACGTGGTCCCCGAGCACCTCGACCGCGAAATCGCCAAGCTGAAACTCGAATCCATGGGCCATCGCCTCGACAAGCTCACCGCTGAGCAGGAGCAGTACCTCGCCTCCTGGCAAGAAGGCACGTAAAGGAACCACAGTCTGATACTACTTCGCGTGTTATCTTAATGGGGCGTCTCGACAAAAGAGGCGCCCCATTCTTTCTGGTAACCACCTTGATCCTTGCCTCGCAATTACGCCAGTCCATCTCTGCGTGCTACCTGATTCTTTGTCTTTCAGCGCCATGTCTTGGTCAACCTGAGGTCAATGCTGTTTCCCGACCGTCTTCTTCCGATTGCGGATCCATCAAGGAAGTTTCTAGCTATTCCAAGTGCCTGCGCATCTCCTTTGAAGGTGAACTAGCCGCCGGGCAATCCTTCGAACAGGAATTCGGCGGAGATTTGTTGCTCCGCTTGAATCCCAAGAGTGCGGTTGGCGGATGGACGATTGAAATCGTACCGAAGTCCGTACCGGAAGGCGAATTTCGTGAATACGTTTGGGTTGTTACTCCCCCATACCATTTCTGGAACGTGCGCTATTTGGACACCAGCTACGGCATCTCTCCGCAGGAATCCGTGCAAAACTCTCCGCGCGAATTTCATTTCGTTCTCGATGAGAAGCAGTATGCGAAAGCAGCGCAGTTGGTTGACCTCGTGGCCTCGTCTCGTCCACTCTCTGACACAAGACCGAAGGAGGAGTACGAAAGGGAAGTTCGAGATGCCTCTGATGCGCTGATGCGGTTTCCAGTCTCGAATGGCCGCCTATGGATTCTGGACTCCAAGATCAAGGCGTCCACGGGACCAAAAGATCCCGGTTCGATCGCTTGGCTCAAATTTAGGGTTGAGCTGCAGGTACCCTGTGATTTTGCGGCTGGGCCCGCATCCGATAACCTGACTCTAGACCGTTCCGCGTGTGGCGCATCACAGGGATCGAGAGGGAACTGATGTACGACTGGACGAATTTGGCGATCGAGACTGCGAGGGTACGCGGCGCCTCATACTCCGACGTGCGCGTCATGCATCAGCGCCAGCGCGTGCTGACCACCAAGAACGGCCGCGTCGGCACGCTCGGTCAAAGCGAATCCCTCGGCCTCGGCATTCGCGTCGTCGCCAACGGTGCCTGGGGCTTTGCTTCCACGGACAATCTCACCCGCGAAGGCGTAACCGCCTGCGCCGCCCAAGCTGTCGCTATTGCCAAAGCTTCCGCACTCGCGAAAAAAGAATCCGTGCAGCTCGCGCCTGAAGGCAGCTATATCGACAGTTGGCAGGGACCGTGCCTCAAGGATCCTTTCGAAATCCCCGTCGAAACGCAGCTCAGCCTGCTCCTCGCCGTCGACACCGAGATGAGCAAGGTGAAAGGCGTCACCCTCACCGAGACGGACATGCAGTTCCGCAAGATCGATTCCTGGTTCGCGTCCTCCGCCGGTTCGCGCATCCATCAACGGAAATTCGTCTCGGGTTGCGGCATTGTCGCCATGTCTTTTCAGGGCGACGCCATCCAAAAACGGTCTTACCCGAACAGCTTCGGTGGACAATACATTCTCGGCGGCTACGAACTCATCGAAGCGATGGAACTGCTGAAGCACGCGCCTCGTGTCGCGGAAGAATCCGTCGCTCTGCACTCTGCTGCGCAATGCCCGGAAAAGACCGGCACACTTATTCTCGGCGGCAGCCAGCTCGGCCTGCAGATCCACGAATCCGTCGGCCACCCCATCGAACTTGATCGTGTTCTCGGCCAGGAAGCCAATTTCGCCGGCACCAGTTTCCTCACCCTCGATAAGCTCCACCATCTGCGCTACGCCTCGCCCATCGTCAACATCGTTGCTGACGCGCGCGTCCAGCACGGCCCCGGCCTCGGATCGTTTGCCTACGACGACGAAGGCGTCCCTGCCCAGTGCATCGACGTCATCAAGGACGGCGAGTTCCATGGCTATCTTTCCAGTCGCGAGACCGCGCACCTCGTCGGCCTCTCCCGCTCCGGTGGCACCATGCGCTGCGAAAGCTGGAACCGTCTCCCCATGATTCGCATGACCAACGTCAGCATCCTGCCTGGCCAATGGAAACTTGAAAACCTCATCGCTGACACCAACGACGCCATCCTCATGGATACCAACCGTTCCTGGTCCATCGACGATCGCCGCTACCAGTTCCAGTTCTCCACCGAAATCGCCTGGGAAATTAAAGGTGGCAAGAAGGCGCGCATGCTCAAGAACCCCAGCTACAGCGGTATCACCACCGAATTCTGGAATTCCTGCGACGCCATCTGCAACGCCGACGAGTGGGTCCTCTGGGGCACTCCGAATTGCGGCAAGGGTCAGCCGATGCAAGTGATGGGCACCGGCCACGGCGCGTCGCCGGCGCGTTTCCGCAACGTAAAGATTGGTATGGCCTTCGCAAAACAATGAGCCCGCAAACCACCAAACTCACGCCTGCGCTTCGCCGCGAAGCCGATCTGCGCAAGATCGCCGCATCCGTCCTGCGCCTTGCCAGGTCTCAGGGCATTCGTGAAAGTGAAGTCCAGATCGACGAGACCATCGACGCGCTCACCCGTTTCGCCAACAATGCCATCCATCAGCATGTCGCTGAACAGAGCCTCACCGTCTCCATTCGTACCGCCGTTGACGGCCGCACCGCCCGCGTTACCACCAATCGCATCGACGAAGACTCTCTCCGCGCCGCCATCGAAAACGCCGCATCCCTCGCCGCCCAGCAACCCAAAGACCCTCACCTTCTTCCTCTGCTTGGCAAGCAGAAGTATCGTCCTGTCCGCCGTTTCCATCCCGGTACCGCCGCGCTTTCTCCGGAAAGTCGCGCGCGCGCCGTGAAACACGCCTGCCAGCTTGCTGAAAAACATGGCCAGGTTGCCGCCGGGATCTTCTCCAGCGGCCAGAACCAGTGCTTTCTGGCCAATTCTCGCGGCCTCGCCACCGCATACCGGCAGACCCATGCCACGTTCTCCGTCACCATGCAGCAGGGTTCCGCCGCCAGTTGGGCCAAAGGCAACGCTGGTGACTATCGCCAGTTCGATCCCACGAAGCTCGCCACTACCGCCTGTGAGAGAGCCGCGCGCGCTCAGAATCCCGTTGAACTCGAACCCGGGCGCTACACCGTTATCCTCGAGCCCGCTGCCGTCCTCGATCTCGTCGGCTTCCTCTTCTACGACTTCGCCGCCACCTCGGTCGCCGACAAGCGCTCCTGCTTTTCTGGCCGGGTTGGCAAGTCGCTCCTCGGCGAAAACATCACGATTACCGACGATGTGTACCATCCCGATCAGCTCGGTATGCCGTTCGATGGCGAGGGGGTACCCCGCCAGCACGTCACCCTCGTTGACCGCGGTGCCGTCAAGAATCTTGTCTACTCACGCCAATCCGCCATCCAAGCCAAAGCGCGCCCCACCGGCCACGGTTTTGCCCTCCCCAACGAATACGGCGAAGCTCCCATGAACCTCGTCATCGCTGGCGGCGATACCCCCCTCGAAAAGATGATCGCCTCCACCGACCGCGGCCTCCTCGTCACCCGCTTCTGGTACATCCGGGAAGTCGACCCTTATGAGAAAGTTATGACCGGTATGACCCGAGACGGTCTGTTCCTTGTCGAGAAGGGCAAAATCACGAAGGCGGCCCGGAATTTCCGATTCAATCAATCCGTCCTGGAAATGCTACGCAATGTGGAAAGCCTCGGTCCGGCCCGCCGCGCGGCTGGGGAAGAGTCCTTCGAAATGGTCGTTCCCCCAATGAAAGTCGGCTCATTTCAGTTCAGCGAAGTCACGAAGTTTTAATCCAGTTAGGCGATTTTCGCCCCCTGCAATTCCGATTCATTCCAGAAAAATTCTGCATTGTACATTCCGTCGCTGGCCCTCTATTAACTTAATATGTATAGTCCCACCCGGAGCAAGCGCCAGCCGAATTGGGGACACCCGGACCATGATGCGTGCGGGACTGGCTTTATTGCGCAGTTAAACGGCCCACCCACCTA
>Ga0335071_10000298_pt1 | contig 57347 bp, 49 predicted proteins | sample Lox_Sample_15_FD_206724 | JGI IMG/M metagenome (GOLD analysis project Ga0335071, IMG submission 206724) | Soil microbial communities from Loxahatchee National Wildlife Refuge, Florida, United States - Lox_Sample_1.5 | ecosystem: Environmental > Terrestrial > Soil > Wetlands | place: USA... | reverse complement strand
CCCAAGGATCAGGATGAACACATCCGGAACGCGCAACACCCCCAGGGCGCTCAGGATGGTGTTCCACGGGGTGGTCAGGATCAACAGCAGCGCCAGCGAGAGCGAAGTACTGACCCGCAGCAGCAGGAACAAGGCCGAATTCAGGCCGGTTTGGGTAATGACCAGCCCGAGCGGCAGGTGCAGAAGGACCGGTCCCGGGGTGATGAAAAGGGCCGGCAGGATCAACGCGCCGGTGAAAAAAGGCAGGGCCAGCCAGACCCGGCGGATGAAGAAATCGGCCGGGATGGCGGAGGCGAGCGCCAGCCCGAACGCCAGGGTATAGAGGCCCAGGATCACCCACAGGTTGCGGGAAAGGCTTACCCCGACCAACAGCGCCAGGGTTGCCAGGACCTTGACGCGGGCGTCCAACCCCTGGAGCAGTCCGCGCCGCAGGCTGATTTCCTCGGCGAACAGGCCGCGTTCCAGCGTCTCGGAGATGCCATGCAAGGTATCTTCCAGGACATGGCTGCGCTTCGGCAGGGCTTTTGAAGAAGCCAGGCTCACGGTTTCTGCTCCCGTTTTCCGGCGCCTGTCGTCAGCAGTGTCATGAACAGCCAGACGACCACCACCACCACCAGGATCCCGACCAGGGCGGAAAGGATATAACCGAGGGAAGCATTACCCAGGATTGGCAGATTGTAATGCGCCAGCGGGGCGCCCCACAGGCCGGAGAGCTGATCCATCCCGGCCGGGATCGATTTGATTCCCAGGCGGGTCAGCTCCCCGCGGGTCCACTCGCCCCAGGCCGTTCCGGGCGCCAGCAGGCCGAGCGGCGAGGCCAGGACCAGGATGGCCAATCCGGCCCACACCCAGCGCAGGCGCCGCAGGCCGGTCGCTTCGACCGCCGCAGCAGGGTTTTCGGCTCCTTCCAGGACCTTGGTATTGAAACGCTGCAAGGTTCCCACGACCAGGGCAGTCAGCAGACCCTCCACCACCGAGGCGACCGCCATGTGCGGCAGCACCATGGCCGGGATGGCCACCGAGAGCGGGTAAGGGGAGTAAAGCGGGGTCCCGTCTGCAGCCTTGAACAGCAGGGGCTGGAGGCCAAACTCGAATCCGGCAAAGAAGGCGCCCATCGTCACCCCCACCCAGCCGCCCAGCGCCGCTCCAGCCAACCGGCGTTTGGATGTGACCGGCGTACCCTTCGAAAAGATCCGATAGATGGCATAGGAGATATAAGGAATCACGACTGCCATATTGAAGCAGTTCGCCCCGATGGCCAGTATCCCGCCATCTCCAAAGAAGAATGCCTGGATCATCAAGGCGATCGAAACAGCGATCGTCGCCACCTCCGGACCGAGGACAATGGCCGCCAGGGCCGCACCCACGGCGTGACCGGTCGTTCCGCCGGGCAGCGGGACGTTGAACATCATGATGACGAAGCAGAAGGCCGCCACCAGGGCGATCAACGGGACACTCCGGGCGCTCATCGTCTGGCGAATCTTGCGCAAACCGATGGCCCAAAACGGCAGGACCAGCAAGAGCATGACCAGGCTGGTAAGGGGACTGAGATATCCGTCCGGGATATGCATGGCGGTCGTGGCCAGCCAACCAAACAGAATAAGGTAGTAGATCCCCAGTCTTTTCCAGTCAGCTTTGGTTTGGTTTAGGAACATGCGAACCTCCATGATTTCCTCAGTCTTTCTGGCAATCCGGGCACAACCCAAAGAAGGTAAGCGGGCTTCCGATCACTTTGAAGCCGCTGGCCATTTCCAGTTCTGTGAAGAACGGCTGGAGACGGGAGTGGGCGATCTCCACTTCGGCGCCGCATTCCCGGCAGACCAGGTGATGGTGATCGGCTTCGGCAATCTCATAAACCAGGTGCCCGCCATTGACCAACCGTGACTGGACGATCCCATTCTCAGCCAGGAATTCCAGTGTCCGGTAGACCGTGGTCTCGGTCATGCCAGGCACCGTGCTGTGCGCCAGCTGGTAGACCTGGGCGGGCGAGAGATGCCCCCCTGATGCTTTCAGGATGTGCAGGATGGCGTGTCGCTGGGGGGTCATCCGGTAGCCGAGCGCCTGCAATTTGTCGGCATAGGGTTGCGAACAACTCATGGGAACTCCTTATTGCAATAACTTGCAACAAGGATTCTATGCAATAACTCGGTTCTGTCAAGTCAGAAAATAAAATAGGGCAAGATGCTATCCTGCCCTACCGGTTTGATGGCCTGTTTGAGAGCCTGAAAGAAATTACGGCTCCCACTCCAGCTGGGTCACGCTATAGATGTACGGCTTGCCTTGGACGTACTCCACCCCGATCAACAGGGTCCGCCACGAGTTCTCGTTCCCGGTCGGCCCGGGCTTGTAGATCGAATAAAAGTTCAGGTTGGCCAACTCGGCCGGCCAGGAGGTGTCGTAACTGGCGCCTCCGGTCTGCACGGCGTCACAGCTCAGCGTCGGGCTGCCGTTGAAAACGTCAAGCCACTTGGGAAGGACGGCCACGTGGAACGACCCGGTGGTGTCCAGGCCGGAACCGGGGGCGGCGCCCCAATCGTGCTCGTAAGTGCTGACGAAAACGAACTGGGCGTGGGACTGGTCGAAGACGACGGCCGTTCCGTTGCGCCACAGTCGGACGGTCATCCCGTGGGCCGGGCTGACCAGGGCGGCCAGGACCCCGCCGTTGGAGGTCTGGACGGCATTGCCGAAGTTGGATAGCAGCGTGTTGACGTGCGTGTCGGCGCAGAAGGTGGCCGAGGGGACGTATTCCGTCAGGTAGGCGGCGTTGACCCAACCGGTCCCGCCGGAGGGATTTTGCACCTGCACCCAAAGGTCCGTGTCCACCTGGATGGACGGACCGGTTCGCATCACATTGGTGGCAGCGGCCGGGAAGGTCCCGGCGACCGAACCGGCCGTCGAGGGCGTCGAGCGGATGTTCAACACCTCCCCGCTTCCAACCCCGATGACCGCGTACGGTCCGGACGGCGAGCCGGGCTGAATCCCGCCCGTCGTGGGGGTGGCCGTCGGGCCGCTGGTCGTCGTCGGACCGCTGGTAACCGTGGGGGCGGCATTGGTAGCGGTGGCGGCCGCCGGCGTGAGAGTCGGCAAAGCCAGGGTGGCCGTCGGCACGACCGGCGTCGGGACCGTCTGCGTGTCGGTGGCGAACGCCGGGGTCGGGGACGGCAGGCTGAAGGGTGAAAATGGCGTTGGGGTATCGGCCAGGGAAATCGTGCAGCCGGTCATGGCCAGCACGATCAGGCTGCTCAACAGGCAGATCAGGAAGCGTTTCATAGGATGATCATCTCCTTGCTATGGAAAGTTTCCATGCCGTCATTGTAACACGCCACCCCTCACTCAAAAAAGCTTCAACTGTCCGTCAGATCCGTGGAGACGTTTCTGCGGGGTGAAAACCGGCATCCTGGCCGCCAATTCATACTTCCGGCAGGTCTCGCCGAAGAGCTTTTCCAGGGCAAAGTGGTCCCGGGCTTTTGCGGAATAACGCTCCCCGAAGGCTCTTTCATAGCGGGTGCGCAGGCCGGGAAAATGATGGTCGAGTTTTTCGTAGTAGTAACTGCGCTGGCGATCGCGCAGGGTCATCCCAAAAGCAGGGATAATGTAGCCGGCTCCATTTTCATGTGCCAGCCGGAGGATTGCCCCAATATTTTCGGGGGTATCTTCGATGAATGGCAGGATCGGCATGAGCGTGACTCCCGTCAGGATGCCGTTTTCGGACAGGGTCTTCATGGCTGCCAACCGCCGGGAGGAGGCCGGCGCGCCCGGCTCGAGCTTTTTGCTCAAAGCGTCCTCGGCAGTCGTGACGGTGAACGAGACGGCCGCGTAGACCCTGCCAATCTCCTTCAGCAGGTCGAGGTCGCGCAAGACCAGGTCGCTCTTGGTGATGATGTGAATGGGAAAGTGGAATTCGGCGATTGCTTCCAGGGCCTGCCGGGTAAGCCGCCTTTCGGCTTCCAGCGGCATATAGGGGTCGTTCATCGAACCGGTGCCAATCGTCCCGATGACGCGTTTGCCGGCCAGTTCCCTGCGCAGCAGGTCGATGGCATTGACCTTCACCAGGACATCGTGGTTGAAATCCTCGATCTGGTAGCACTCGGAACGCGAGTCGCAGTAGATGCACTGGTGCTGGCAGCCGCGGTACAGGTTGAAGTTGTAGTACAGTCCGAACCAGTCGTCCTCCCCCTTGACGCGCGACAGGATGGTCTTGGCCTGGATGTCTCGTATCATCGAATGAACAGTCCGGCGCGGCTCCGCGCTTCAGCGTTTTTCCCCGTTGGCATCCGGGCTGCCTGGGGTCATCTCCCGGTACAGGAACCAGTGCCCGAGCCGGTCGTCGACGTCCTTGATCTCGCGATCATAGTAGATGTCGTAAACCTGGCCCGAGTCCACCCGGACCCGGAAGTAGAACCGACCGACCCCCAGCGAACCGCGCCCGGCCGCAACGGCGGCATGGGCGGGCTGCATGTTGCGGGCGTACCGGCCGCGCCGCGAGAAATCGGACCATTCGGCCAGTTTCTCCTCGATCCGGTACTCCCGTCCTTCCCAGGTGAATCCGTCCGGGCAGGGCGGGGTCTTCTGCAGGGCCGGAGGGGTTTTAAATCTTACTTTAATTTCTTCACCGATGAAATGAAATCGTTCGGGTTCCATGGTTGGTGCGATCCGCCTCCATTCCCCCTGAACGGTCGAAGGAATCCGGCCTTTGGGTTACTCTTCCCCGAAGACCACCACGACCAGGTGTTGATTCAGGAACTGCGGGGCGAATGCCCCGTTGGGGACGACCTGCCCCAGCGTATACCCACCCACGATCGGGATGTTCGCGCCCAGCGCAGCCTGGACCGCGGCGATGTCGGCTCCGGGCTCGGCCTCGAAGAGCATCTGCCAGGCGATGTCTGCCAGGACCAGCGCCAGGACGGGGCGCGCTCCCTGGAGGCCGGCGATGGCCTGCTCGACGGCGGTCGTGGCGGCCTGCTGGCAGGCGGTCAGGCTGCCCACCAGCATGTAAGCTTCCGTCCCATCCCCGACGGTGGCGTTCATGCGGAACGAGCCGTCCGCTTCGATGCGCAGGGGCGAGCGCAGGACCAGGCTTTTGTCGAGCTGCTCCAGGCCAAGCGGATAGAGGCGGGCCAAGTGATCGAGTGGAGGAAAGGCCCAGTCCCGGGCCGGATAACCGAACAGGTGGGCGTAGGCCTCGGAAGCCGGGCGTCCATCCAGGGTGCGGACCCAGAAGCCGCGCGAGCGAGTAACCCGGAAGTGCGTCCCGACCCGCTGCCAGCCGTGCCCGTAACCCACCCCGGCGTGGATATTCCCTTCCAGCCGGGAGAGGGCCAACCCGCCCGCGCCGAATTGCGAGCCGCCGATCTGGTAGGCGTTACCGGTGTGCAGATCGCCGCTGGAGAGGGCCCCGATCAGGTTGGTACCGGTTGGCAGGCTGGCGCAAAGCTGTTCGGCGTCCGCGTTGAAACCGTCGGCGAAGAACAGGGCGGGTTGTTTCGGGTTGGTCTTCAATAACTCCGCCAGTTGCATGGAGACTTCCCGGCTGCCCTGGGTGTAGCCCGCCAGCCAGGTAACGTCGGCGCGGATATCGTCGGAAGCCAGCAGGGCCACAACGACCGAATGGGGCTGGATGCCGTCCGAGGTCATCCCGGCCGGGGTGCTGAAGCCGATGATGGGCGTGGTGCCAATCAAGCTGGCGACGCCGTTGACTACCTGGGGTGCGTCGTACAGATAGGAGGAAATCACCAGCCCGAGGACCGGCGGGGTATTGCCCAGGTTGTTCAACGCCTGGTGTGTGGCCTGCATTCCGGCTTCACGCCCATCCAGGGCGCGCGCCTGTCCAACCGCGGCTAGGAGAGTCATAGATCCAATCCTGTGGTTACTCTGTCGCCACCGGGACGGTGAAGTGGAACGTCGTCCCCTGGCGGAATTCCGATTCGAACCAGATGCGCCCGCCCATCATTTCGACCAGGCTTTTGGTGATATTCAAGCCCAGGCCGGTGCCGGGCGCTTCGCGGGCCTTCGAGTCCTCCGAGCGGAAGAACTTCTGGAAGATCTTCTGCTGGTCCTCCAAGCTGATGCCGATCCCATTATCCTTGACCCAGATATGGACAACGTCCGTAGCGCCCTCCGGGTCCCATTGGTTGGCGCTCTTTTCGGCGCCCACAGTGACCACGCCGCTTTCGGGGGTGTATTTATTGGCGTTGCTGACCAGGTTGGTGATGATCTGCCCGAGGCGGGTGTTATCTGCCCAGATCTTGGGCAGCTTTTCGGGGATTTTTAGATCCGCAGATTGTTTCTTGTCGTCCATCTGGCGCTTGGTGGAGCGCATGACTTCGTCGACCACGCCGGCCAGGTCGATGGCTTTGAAGTCCAGCCGCAAGCGCCCGGCTTCGATCTTGGAGTTATCGTTCAGGTCGGAAACCAGCGTCGACATGCGCTCGACGTTGGAATGGATGGTCGCCAAGAAGTTCGATTGCATATCCGTGATCGGGCCAACCGCCCCCTTGGCCAGCAGTTCGGAATAACCCTTGATGGAGGTCATCGGGTTCTTCAGTTCGTGCGCCACGAAGGAAACGAACTCGCTCTTGGCTTCGTTGGCGGCCTGAACTTCGTGATAAAGCTGGGCATTGGCGATGGCGATGGCAGCATGATCGCTCAGGCGGGTCAGGAAGGCGAGGGTCTCGCCCGACTGGTATTCGGCCGAGCGGGTCTCCATGACGATCAGGCCGATGACGTTCGCCTCCCGGCGGATCGGGACCACGGTCTGGATGTGGGCGTCGGCAAGGAGGCCCGGCTGGCCCTCGCCCAGGACCAATCGCTGCGGTTGGCCAGTCTCGACGGCGGTTTTCATGGCAGCCTGCTCAAGCGGGATCGGATTGTCCTTATAGGCCTGCTCGAGCTCTTCGTACCCTTCCTGGGCCATCAGGCGAATGCCGCGTTCCTCCAGGATGCCGATCAGGCCCGCTTCCGTGCCAGACTGGCGCATGGCCCACTCCAGGGTCAGGCGCATGGCGCGCGCCACATCCAGGCTGGCATTCAGTTCACGGTCGATGCGCTGCATCACCGAGAGCTCTTCCACACGGGCGGTCAATTCCTGGTCGGTCAAGGTATACAGGCGGGCATTCTCGATGGCCACGGCCGCCTGGGAGGCAAAGGCCGCCAGCAGATTCTGGTCGTCATCCACGAAGGGCAGGCCGTCCTTGCGATTGATGACTTCCAGCACCCCGGTGACGCGCTCCTTGACCTGCATCGGCACGGCCAGGATGGCGCGCGTGACGAAGCCGGTCGTCTTGTCGGTCGAGGCGGACCAGGCGGTGGTCTGGGCGACGTTATTTGTGATGACCGGCCGCCGCGATTGGACCGCTTCCCCGACGATCCCCGTACCGGGAGGCAGGCGCTGCCCGGCCAGATTCTGGGCGACTGGTCCGGCCGTGGCTTTGAAGATCAGTTCGTCGGTGTTCTCGTCCACCAGGAACAGGCTGCCGGCTTCGCAGTTCAGGATGGCCGCGGCATTGTCGAGGATGTTCTGGAGCAGCGGCTCGGTCTCGAGGGTACCGGTCAACTGGCGGGTGATATCGTTCAGGGTGGCCAACTGGCGGGCGCGCCGTTCCGTCTCCTGGAAGAGGCGGGCCTTGACGATCGCGCCTGCGGTCTGTTCGGCAATGGATTGAAGCAATTCCTGCTGGCCGGTCGTATAGATGATGGTTGGATCACGGGTCCCGACCGAGAGCGCGCCGATCGTTTCGGCGCCGGCATTGAGAGGCACACCCACCCAGGCATAAACGCCTTCGGAGATGGGAGTGGCGCCGCGTTTCTGGCACTCACGCGGGTAATCGATGGTCAGGATCGGGCGGCGGGTGCGGATGACCTCCGGGCTGAGACCGCTGGTCGGGGGCATCGGGTGATTCTCACGTTCGGGAATGCGATCCTTCTTTTCGAGGCAGAAGGCAAAATAGTAATAATCGCTGCTATTGTTATAGAGGGTGATGTGGAAATCGTCCACCGGGATGACCTGGTTGGTCTGGGCGAAGATCAGTTCCATGATGTCGTCGAAAGCCACCGTGATGTTGACGCCCTGGGCAACCCGCGCCAGGATGTTCATCTCGCGCACGCGCCGTTCCAGGTTGAAGATGACCTGGGCCCGCTCGATGGCCACTGCCGCCGCCGTGCAGATCTGGTCGAGGAAATCCAGGTCGCGGGTGGTGTAATTTTCGCCCGATCGGCGGGGTCCGAGCGCCAGCCAGCCGATCGGCTGCTTGCTGCTGGGCAACGGGGAGAAGAGCGAGGCTCCCAACAGGGACAGCCGGGCCTGCTCGTATTTGAGCTCGGGGGGCACCGCGGCGGGATCGAAGAAATAGGGGAGTTTGGCTCCTCCGAGCATCAACGTGAAGGGACTGGTCGTCGCAAAACGCAGGTCGCTGGTCGGTCGTCCATCCTCGCCAGCCGAAGCGACATATTGATCGTTGACCGGGTCGTAGACGTAAATATGAAGAAACTCGGGTAACAAGCTGCTGTTGACGTGCTGGCGCAGGGTCTTTACGATGATCGACAGGTCCACGGTATTGGTCAGCTCGTGGCTGAAATCGCGCACGCGCTGCTCGTAGGCGTGCACGCCGCGGAAGAAGATGTTGTCCACCAGTTGCTGCAGCCTGGTTCGCAGCGGATTCAGGCCGACCGCAAGGATGAGGATGATCAAACCGATGAAGATTGGATTGGTGGCCTGGAAACTCTGTCCAAAGAGCATCGTCAGGCCGGTGACCAGCAGGGCATACCCGCCGACCACCAGGACCGAGAGCAGCGCATACAAAACGCCTTGGCGGAGCATGAAATCCGTCCGCACCAGGCGGTAACGCAGGATGGTATAGCCGGTCGCCAGTGGGAAGAGCACCGTAAAAAGAAGAAGGTAGGGTGAAAAGTTGAATGAAAATACGCCGGCAAGCATCTGGAACCAGCCCTGGGTCGCCACCCCCGGTGAAAATCGCTGGATCGTTGGCAGCAGGGAAGTCATCGTCATCCACAAGGCCAGCGGCCCAAACGCCACGAGCATGCCCAGGAGGATCGTCCCGGCCTGCTGGCGCACCACCGGCGAACGGGCCCAGATCCAGCGGATGATCACCATGACCAGGAAAAAGGCCACGGCGAGTCCAGCCATGATATAGATGTTTCGCCAGCCGAGGATGTATGCATCCGGGTGGGAAAAGTCGTACACCTTCAACATGGCCAGGATGTACAACACCAGCCCGGCGGCGTACCCGATCCAGCGCAGGTAGGGTCGCTTCTGGATCTGTCGAAATTCGAGCGGGAAGACCAGCGCCAGGTCAAGGATCGAGCCGCCGGCGCAGGCCAGGGCAAAGGTCCACAGCCAGGACAGCATGTGGGTGGTGTAAAGGTCGAACAGCGAGGCGGAACCGAGCGCCACCGAGGTGGCAAACAGCGCAAACGCCCGGCCGGAGGTCTCCGTACGCCGCATCCCGAAGATCCACAGGCTGATCATCAGGAAGATCAAACCGACCACATAGGGGATGAAGAAGTATTCGATGCGGGCCGGACCCGGGAAATCTTGCAAAGTGACGGTGACGGTTTCCTCGACCCCGTCGGTAATGCGTCTCAAGACGACCGGCACAGATTGGCCGATGGTCTTCCCATCCAAGGCCTTCTCGACTTGTTCTTCGTTCCGCACCTCTAAACCGTTGACTTTTTCGAGTTGATAATGGAGTTGATATAACGTCAGGCCATCTTTGCCGCGCTGTTCGTCCGCCAGGTAAAGGCCCCACGCTTCCGGCGGCGTCTTCTGCCCCACGCCGTTGAAGACCATGGTCTGTTCGACGAAAGCCCCCAGGAAGGGTGTCCTCATCCAATCGATCGCCAGGAAGGGAATCACCAGGAAAGCGATCAAAGCCAGGCCCTGGTAGCCCAGGACGATGGCTTGCAAGACACGGTTGATTATTTGATTGAGGCGTTCGGATTGTTTCATGGCTGGTTTTATCCCATGGATCGTGCCAGGATTTACAATCATTTTACACTACATTCAAGGGGAGAGAACAACTTTTTCATATCATTTCCGTAAGTAGGAAGGAGTACATACCCCCGAGCGGAGATTCGCATGTCATCTCACCCGACCAATCGACCAACTACCAATTTTCCTCGCCCGGACCGTCGAAGGGACGGCCGGGGAGGATTTCACGCCCTGGCCTTTGAGCAGCTTTCCCGATTGATCGGCCTGACCCCGCCCGACCCGGCCCTGCTCCTCCTCCCGGTAGAGTCTTCCATCCCGCAGTCGACCGGCAAGAAGCCGCCCTCCGGATTCGTGCTCTGACCCGGTTTGCCCGTCAAGGGGGAATCAAAAAAACTCGGCGAACGCCGCATTTCTTCAGTACCGTTCATTAGAACTATGGATCGAGGTATGCCCGAGCCAGCCGTCATTCGGCCGGGCTCTTTTTTTCCCCCAACGTGCGGAACAATTCCCGCAGCTCGCTGATCGTGGCCCCGCCTTTTTCGATCACTGCATCGGCATGCGGTTCCGAGGGAGCATATTCCCGGAATTCCTGCGCCCCGCGCAAGTCGGCTGTCATAATGTAGATCAACACCCGGGACCATTTTTCCTTCCTCCGGGCGGCTCGCAAAATCTCCCCTCCGCTCATCCCGGGAAGGCGCGAATCGAGCAGTACCGCAAACGGAATGGGCTCCCGTTCCAGCCTTTCCACAGCTTCCTTCCCATTGTAGATATGCTCAACCACATAACCCGCCTGTTCGGCCACCATCCCGTACAGGTTTTGAAAGTCTTCGTTATCGTCGATGATCAGGACGAGCGATTGCGCCGCCATGCTGCCAGCTCCTGTTTTTGCCAACCAATAAATGAAAACACGGATTCTAGGCTCTGATAAAGTAAACCCTGGGATCCTGAAATTGATTTGCCAGGGGACCAGCAATAGTTTAGCACAACTTCGGATTTCAGTGCGATTCTTGGGCGGGTCGGCCGGCTTTCAGCCCCAATACAAAAGCCACATAATTATGATAATTATTCTCATGTATATCTAATATTTTTGTCCTATAGTTGCTTATTGTAGTATTGCGCGGCAACTTCCGCCGGCACGCCTGCCAAGCGGTTGGACTCGACAGCTTTCGGATTCCCTGATTCCCCAATCAAAATATGACCGACGAACCTTCTCTTTCGAAACAAGAGCAACGGGCCCGCCGTACACAGCGCCTGCGCGCCATTCTGAGACAGTCCGGCTTGATTGTCGCCGGGATCGCAATGGCTTTAATCGCCGTGCTGATCTACCGATTAGCGTTCCCCGGTCCCCAACCGCTGACGACCCAGGATGTAGCCACCAACGTCGCCCAGGCGCTCGCTTCCGCCACTCCGCCGCCCGCCTATTCTGCGGGCGTGTATCAGGCCATTCTCCCTTCGCTGGTCCTCATCGAGACAAAAAATACCGGAACAGCCGACCAGATCGAGAGCGGATTGGGCAGCGGCTTCGTGGTCGATGACGCCGGCGACATCCTGACCAGCCTGCACGTGGTCGCCGACGCGGACCAGATCCAGTTGACCTTCTTCGACGGCACCCAATCCACTGCCCAGGTATCCAGCAAGCAGCCCGAAAACGACATTGCCATCCTGCGGGCGACCAACCCACCGGCTCAACTCGTCCCGGCCACGCTCGGAAACCCGAACGCCATGCGGGTGGGTGACGAGGCCTACGTGGTCGGCAACCCCTTTGGCTTGTATGGCTCGATGAGCGCCGGCGTCATCTCGGGCTTCGACCGCTTTTTTCAGATTCCCAACAGCAATGTGCAACTCAAGGGTTTGATCCAGATCGATGCAGCGGTGAACCCCGGAAATTCGGGCGGTCCCCTGCTGAACCGGGCCGGCCAGGTGATCGGGGTCATCGAAGGGATCGCTAATCCGAGCGGGGAAAATGTCTTCATCGGGATCGGTTTCGCCGTCCCGATTACCACGGTCACGTCGGGTATGGGCTCGCCGCCGGACTAGGACCTTGCACTCAAATCAACCACAAGGAGCATTCTTATGGACGAGAACAAAAGACCTGAAGACCGTACTCCGATGGAGCGCGTCCTTTATGAGGTAAAAAAGGTCATCGTCGGCCAGGATCACCTGCTCGAACGGCTGATCGTCGCCCTGGTGGCGCGCGGCCACATCCTGGTCGAAGGCGTCCCAGGGCTGGCCAAGACGATGGCCATCAAGACCCTGGCGGATGCGATCGGCGGCGAGTTCAAACGCATTCAGTTCACGCCTGATCTCGTCCCGGCCGACCTGGTCGGGACGCGCATCTATAACCAGAAGACCGGCGAGTTCAACACCTCCCTTGGGCCGGTCTTCACCAACCTGCTGCTGGCAGACGAGATCAACCGGGCTCCGGCCAAGGTTCAGAGCGCCCTGCTGGAAGTCATGCAGGAACGCCAGGTGACCATCGGCCGGGAAACCTTCCAGGTGCCGAATCCCTTCCTCGTCCTGGCAACCCAGAACCCGATCGAGACTGAAGGTACCTACGCCTTGCCGGAGGCCCAGGTGGACCGGTTCATGCTCAAGGTGCTGGTCGGCTACCCGGAGGCGACCGAGGAGTTCGTCATCGTCGAGCGCATGACCAGGGCGCTGCAGGCCGTCCAGAAGGTGCTGACCCCCAAACAGTTGGTCAGCCTGCAGCAGGAGGCCGACCGGGTCTTCGTCGACCCGGCGCTGATCGAATACGCCGTCCGGTTGGTGACAGCCACGCGCAATCCCGAAGAGGTCGGCCTGCCAGACCTGAAGCATTACATCCTCTACGGGGCCAGCCCGCGGGCCTCGATCAACCTCATCCTGACGGGGCGCGCCCTGGCCTTCGTGCGCGGCCGCGATTATGCCTTCCCACAGGACGTGCTGGATATGGCCCTGGATGTGATGCGCCACCGCCTGGTCCTGTCGTACGAAGCCCTTTCGGATGGCGTCACCGGGGACGATATCCTCCAGAAGATCCTCGACCGCGTCCCGATCCCCGTGGTGCCCTTGCATGAACACGCCAACGCCAGTAACGACGCCTGAACGCATCCTCCAGCGCCTGGACTGGAAGGTCATCCGCCGGCTGGACGGGCTGTTGCAGGGCGATTACCGCACCCTGTTCTACGGCTACGGTGTGGACTTCGCCGACCTGCGCGAATACCAGCCCGAGGACGATGTGCGCTACATCGACTGGAACGTTACCGCCCGCATGGACACGCCCTACGTCCGCAAATACGTCGAGGACCGGGAAGTCACAGCCTGGTTCCTGCTCGACTTGAGTCCATCGATCGACTTCGGGACCGTCCAGAGCGTCAAGCGGGCCGTGTTGATCGATTTCGTCGCAACCCTGGCCCGCCTGCTGACCAGCCACGGCAACCGTGTCGGCGCGTTGTTCTACGGCGAGCGGATCGAGCGGACGATCCCGGCGCGCGGCGGCCGCGACCAGGTCTTGATCCTGATCAACGACCTGCTCAAGCAGCCTCCCCTGCCCCGGGCGCCGTTCACCGACCTCTCGCCGCTTTTCGAAGGCGGGCTCAATCTCATCAAGCGCCGCTCGCTGGTTTTCGTCATCTCGGATTTCATTTCCGCGCCCGGATGGGAGCGCTCGCTGAACCTGCTCAGCCGCCGGCACGAGGTGCTGGCGATCCGCCTGTGGGATCCACGCGAGGTCCGTTTGCCTGATATCGGTCCGATCATCATGGAAGATGCAGAGACCGGAGAGCAATTGTTCATTGACACTCACGACCGGAAGTTCCGTCGTCGTTTCGAAGAGGCTGCCAAACAACGCGAAGAGTCACTCGAAGCAGCCTTTCATCACGCTGGCGTGGATATGCTCTCGCTCTCGACAAATGAGGATCTGGTCCATGCCATCGTCCGGTTCGCCACCTTGCGAAAGACGCAAAGGAAGCATTAGCCATGACGTTCATCTGGCCGACTATGCTGTTCGCCCTGCTCCTGATCCCGCTCTTCGTGGGCGGGTACCTGCTCTATCAACGACGGCGCCAACGGCTGATCAAAAAATACGGCGAGCTGGGACTTGGCCAGGGCGACGGCGCCCGCCGGCACATCCCGCCGACGATTTTCCTGATGGGGTTGAGCGTGTTGTTGTTCTCCCTGTCCCGTCCTCAGGCGGTCGTCACCCTGCCGAAGCTGGAAGGGACGGTCATCCTGTCCTTCGACGCCTCGGGCAGCATGGCCGCCACCGACCTGAAGCCCACCCGGATGGAAGCCGCAAAAACCGCCGTAAAGGACTTCATCAAGCGCCAGCCGCCTTACGTCCAGATCGGCGTGGTCGCCTTCAGCGACAGCGGCTTCTCGATGCAGGTGCCGTCAGAGGACCAGGGGGCTGTCCTGGCCGCCATCCAGCGTCTGGCCCCGCTGCGCGGTACTTCGCTGGCGAACGGCATCCTGGCCTCCCTGAATGCCATTGCAGTCGCCCAGGGACACAATCCGATCGGGGTGACTGCCGGAGAGCCGCCCAGCTTGAGCCTTAACACCCCCATGCCTACCCCTTCCCCGACTCCCGTCCCGCAGGGGACGTACACCAACGCAGTCATCATCCTGCTCAGCGACGGCGAGAACAACGAAAACCCTGATCCGCTCGTGGCCGCCAAGCAGGCCGCCGACCGGGGAGTACGCATCTACACGGTCGGGATCGGCAGCGTAACGGGGACGGACGTACACGTCAACGGCTTCATCGTCCATACCCAACTCAACGAGGACCTGCTGAAACAGATCTCCCAGATTACCGGCGGGGCGTACTACAACGCCCAGAGCGAGCAGGACCTGGAGACGATCTACCAAAAACTCGCCGCCCAGTTGGTCAACAAACCGGAGAAAACCGAGTTGACCGCCCTGTTCGCCGGTGCAGCGATCCTGGTTCTCTTGATCGGCGGCACTTTCTCCCTTCTCTGGTTCAGCCGGTTGCCATGAACCTTATTGATCGGTAGTTGGAGGTCTTCCATGGACCTGCTCTGGCCCGGATTCCTTTTCCTGCTTTTGCTCATCCCTGTCCTGATCGCCCTTTACATCTGGATGCTGCGGCGCCGGCACGCGGCCGTCCGCTATTCCAGCCTGTCGCTCGTGCGCGCCGCCGTGCCGCCTCGCTCGAGGTTGCGACGGCATATCCCGCCCGCTCTCTTCCTGCTCGGACTCGCCAGCCTGGTGGTCGCCCTGGGCAGGCCGGTGGCCATCGTCACCCTGCCGACCGACCAGACCACCATCATCCTTACTATGGACGTCTCGGGGAGCATGCGCTCGATGGACATCCCGCCCAGCCGCCTGCAAGCCGCCGAGGCGGCCGCCTTGAACTTCATCCAGCGCCAGAAATCGAACACCCAGATCGGGGTGGTGGCTTTTTCCGGCTATGCCGAGGAAATCCAACCGCCGACGACTGACCAGGAGGCCCTGCAGGCTGCGGTCGAAAGTCTGACGACCGGCCGGCGGACCGCGATCGGCAGCGGCATCCTCCAGGCCATCGACGCGATCTCCGAAGTGGATAAGAATGTGGTACCCAGCATCACCGATACGAACCCCGGCGTCGAACCGACCCCGCTTCCCAAGGGAGATTACGTGCCCGATATCATCGTCCTGCTGACCGACGGCGTCAGCAACGCCGGGCCGGCGCCCCTGGATGCCGCCCAGCAGGCCGTCGACCGCGGCATCCGGGTATACACGATCGGCTTCGGGACCGACAACGGGTCCATCCCGGCCGACACCTTCGGGGGCGGGTTCGCGGGTGGAGGCGGGGGCGGATTTGGAGGCCGGTTCCGTACCGGCATCGACGAAACTGTCCTCAAACAGATCGCCAGCATGACGGGCGGCACGTACAACTCGGCCAGCAGCGCCGGCGAGCTCCAATCCGTCTTCGAAAACCTGCCGACTTACCTGATCGTCAAGCACGGGACGGTCGAGATCACCGTCGCCTTCGCGGCTTTGGGTGCGTTTCTGTTCGCCCTGGCGATCGGCCTTTCGATGGCCTGGCATCCACTGCCCTGATGTCGATTTGACAAAGGCTTTCCCAGGCGCCTCCCGTGAAAAACCGGGAGGCGCCTTTTTATCGGAGTGATCCGTGGCTGCGAAACTCGGCGGACACCGACACTCGCCGCCGGCTTGACGAAACTTCCTGGTTAACCTATAATTTGACCAGAAATATAAAATCAGTCATCTGGTCATAATACGTATGGATAAAGATCCACTTTCCCGCCCCGCCCGCATCCTCGCCGCGGCCTCGCGCCTGGTCGCCCATTACGGTTTCAACAAGACCACCGTGGACGACATCGCCAGTGAGGCCGGGGTCTCGAAGGGCGCCGTCTATCTGGAATGGCCGGGCAAAGATGAGCTCTTCGATGCCCTCCTGGCTTACGAAATGAAACGCATGCTCACGGACTACCGCGGACGGATCGAAGCCGACCCGGAAGGCGGCCGGATCGCCAATCTCTACCGCCACGCCTTGCTGGCGCTGCACGCCAATCCGCTGATCTGCGCCCTGTACGTGCGTGATAGCCGCATCCTCGGCGACTTCGTCCGCCGGCAGGATGTGGAGCGGTATACCAGCCGCCTGCTTCTCGGGAACGAGTCGATCCGGCAGATGCAGGCCGCCGGCCTGTTGCGGGACGACATCCGTCCAGAGACGGTCGCCTATCTGTTCACGATCATTGCCCTGGGCTTCATCCAGGTCGGCGCGGTCCTGCCGATGCAGGACGTACCCCAGCTTGAAGAAGTCGCCCAGGCCGTCACCCGGATGGTGGAAGGTGGCCTCGCCAGGGAGGGCGGCGACAGCGCGGCCGGCAAACAGGCCTTTCTCAAAGTATTGGATCTGATGATGGAACAATACGGCGCCGTGACCGGGACCGAATCCGGGAATGGCGGAGCAGAAAGCAAGGAAAACTCAGGAGGTTGAAATGGCTGCAAACATGAAAGAATCATCCCTCCAGGAAAATATCCTGGAGCGCAAAGGCTGCCGACTGCACTACTGGGCCGGCGGGGCCGAAAGCCGGCCGCTGGTCGTCTTCACCCACGGCGCAGGCGTGGACCATCGCTCCTTCGACCTTCAGGTCAAAGTGGCGGCTCAAAAGTACCGGGTTTTGACGTGGGATGTGCGCGGGCACGGCCTCTCCCAGCCGGTCGGGGAACCGTTCACCATCCCGCTGGCGGTCGAAGACCTGCTGGCGATCCTCGAAAAGCTGGGCTGCAAAAAAGCGACCTTCGTCGGCCATTCCAACGGCACCTACATTTCCCAGGAGCTGGCCTACCGACATCCCGAAATGGTCCAGGCATTGGTGATCGCCGATGGCACCTGCATCACCTGGCCCCGCTCCGGTTTCGACCGCTGGATCCTGCGCTCCTCGAATGGGATCATGAATCTCCTCCCCTTCGAAACCTTGAAGAAATTCGGCCTGCCTTATTTCTCGGCCCGCAAAGACGTGCAGGAATATATCTACGAAGCCTTTTCGATGCTTACCAAGCCGACATTCATCGCCATCTGGAACGGGGTCACATCCTGCCTGCACGACGAGCCGGATTACAAGATCACCCAGCCGATGCTGCTGGTCCACGGGGACAAGGATCAGACCGGCGACATCCGCAAGATCGCGCCCTTGTGGGCGGCAGCCACGCCCAACTGCCAATATGAAGTAATCCCAAACGCACTCCACCTGGCTCCGATGGATAACCCGGAATTCTTCAATCTACTGCTGATGGACTTCCTGGCGAAATGGGCGAAGTGAACCCATCCTCTCCCATGGTCTGAAAATCGCAGTCGATCGACTCATCGACGCCTCCCGATCATCTCCGGGAGGCATATTGGTTCGTCCATGGGGAAGTCTCTTCATCGTTTTCAGAGGAAAAAGGAAGATGCTTAGAAGAGCCAGTTGACGTTCGATGGCTACGCCATCAGTTCTTCCAGGTGTTTAATTCTGTTCTGAATATCCGCCAGGGAATCCTGGAATTTGTTTTTACGCTCATTATTGACGAAGGCATAAACAATGCCCAGGATCAATAAAATGACCCCCGCCCCATACAAAGGGATCAAAGTCACGCCCCCACCGATAATCCAGAGACCGACTTTGGCCTGTTTGCGGGCCTGCGCCATTTTTACTCGAAGCAGCTTCTTTTGCTCCTCCAGCATAGTCAGATCTGCCTTCATTTCTGCGAGCGAACTCATGGGGTTGCCTCCGGGCTGCCCGAATGATCGATTCGCGGCAACACGCTATTTTGCTTGGGGGTATTTGTAAGGATCCGGTCAGGACGTGACGAATTTGATGTTAATGTGTTTCGCCGAGGTGACCCGTCGTAGAGAGAGCCACAGGATCAGGAACATTTCCACGCCCCGCGAAGTTGTGATATCGCCCAGGTCGATGACGGATTTCCAGCCAAACCAATCCCGCAAATAGCCGGAGACAACCGCCCTGGCTTCCACATCATTTCCGCTGACGAAGATATCCGTGTACTCGATCAGTTTGGCCGGATTCGCCATCACATTGGCATTCATCGTATTGAGCGTCTTCACCACGCGCGTTTCAGGAAATGCGCGTTGGATTTGTTCACCCAACGAATCGGTATTGCAGACGGTCAGGGTCGTTATCTCAGTGGAATAATCGATCGGGTTGGACGTATCGATCAAGATCTTCCCTTTGAGATTCTCGGCCCCGGCCTGTCCCAGGGCTTGAAGCGAGGCCGAGCCCTGGGTACAGTTGAACACGATTTCACCGAAGGCAGCCGCATCCGCGAAGGTTCCAAAAAAAGCGTTGGGACCTTCTTCCTTGGCCCAACTCACCGCTTTCGGGTTATCTGCGGTCCTCGAGCCCATCATGACCTTGTGCCCGATTTGAACCAACTTCGAGCCGATCGTTTGCCCAACCATTCCAGTACCTAAAATTCCGATGTCCATATTATCTCCTGTTTCCCTGCCTCCGGATCAGGGCTTTACTTCAAATGACGAGGCCGGGATATTTCTTTACCAACAACGCCTCACGCCCGGGCATGGTGAATGATCGCTAAGCGAAGGGCTGAGTCTGGGCATAGTCACGTTCAGGAGCTTCGACGTCCGCTCTGGTCATCTTCGTCTTGAGCCATTTCAAGCGGAACGTCTCTTCGCGTTCACGCTCTTCCAAGGCGCTCTTGATAAAAAGGACGGTCTCTTCGTATTCCGGGATAAAAATATGTTGCAAGGCATTGACGCGCCGCTGGGTCTTTCGCAGCTCGCCTGCCAGCCTCCACACGGAGGTGACCCGCTCGGACAGCTCGGGAATCCGCTTCAACACACTGCGGAAAGCCGTCCCCGCTTCGTCCAAAGTGGCGTTGGTATCGCCCATGCCGTAAGTCATTTCAGGCGCGGCTCCGTGCGCCTCCACCACCGGGATCGGCACACCCATCACGCCGCGGAACTTGAGATGGACGTCGACGGTTTTCGTAGTCGCCATGGCCGCCCATTCCAGATGTTCCTGGCCCATGGTTAATTTCGCCTGGCCCAGGGCGCGGTAGGCCGCCGCGACCAGTTCCCAGACTTCCTGCTGCAACTCTCCGGCGTCGTGGGCAACACGGATCAATTCGGTCGTCAGGACCTCGCGTTTGCGGTCCAGGATCTCGTAGCCTTCGCGGGCAAACTGGAGGTCTTGTTTCATGCGCATCAGGTTGCTGCGCGTGGGAGGAACATTAATGTGAGCCATGATCCTTCCCGTAATATTGATTGATCTCGTCCAGGCTGACGCGGGTCAGCTCCTCCTGCGGCAGCATCGTGAGCAAACGCCAGCCGATCTCCAGGGTAGTCTCGATATTGCGATTCTCTGCCGTACCCTGCCTGACGAATTCGTTTTCGAAAGCCCGGCCGAACTTCACATATTGCTGGTCGACCGCCGAGAGCTCTTCTTCACCAATCACCGAGGCCAGGGCGCGTACATCCTGCACGTGGGCATAGGCGGCGAACAGCTGCGAGGTCCAGTGACTGTGATCCTTGCGGGTTTTGCCCTCCCCAATGCCATCCTTCGCCAGGCGGGACAGGCTGGGCAGCACGGCTACGGGCGGGTAAATTCCTTGATGGTCGAGATCACGATTGAGGGTAATCTGCCCTTCGGTGATGTAACCGGTCAGGTCAGGAACGGGATGGGTGATGTCGTCGTTCGGCATGGTCAGGATCGGCAACTGGGTGATCGACCCGCTGCTGGTCCGGATACGGCCGGTGCGCTCGTAAAGCGAAGCTAGGTCGCTGTAGAGATACCCCGGGTACCCCTTGCGGCTGGGAACCTCGCCACGAATGTTTGAGATCTGGCGTAGGGCTTCACAGTAATTGGTCATGTCAGTCAGGATCACCAGGACGTGCATGTTCCGCTCGAAGGCCAGGTATTCGGCCAGCGTCAGGGCGGCCCGCGGGGTGATCAGACGCTCCACGGGTGGATCGTCGGCCAGGTTGAGGAACATCGCCACCCGGGTCAGCGCGCCGCTCTCGGTAAAAGAGTCGCGGAAGTAGGCCGCCACATCGTGCTTGACGCCCATGGCGGCGAAGACGATCACGAACTGCTCGGATTTGGTGGAAGCCTGCCCAACCGGCACACCCAATGCTGCCTGGCGCACGATCTGTGCGGCCAGCTGGTCATGCGGAAGCCCTGCGCCGGAGAAGAGCGGCAACTTTTGGCCGCGCAGCAGGGTATTCATCCCATCGATGGTCGAGATGCCGGTCTGGATGTAGTCGACCGGGTAGACCCGCGCGGTGGGATTGATCGGCTGCCCGTTGATGTCGGCGTAACGATCCGCCAACGGTTCGGGGCCGCCGTCCAGGGGTTTGCCCAGGCCGTTGAAGATGCGCCCGAGCATCTCTTCGGCGACGGGGATCTCGTACGGTTTGCCCATGAAGTGGATGTGCGTGCCGTCGATGGAAAGCCCGGATGTGCCGGCAAAGACTTCGATGACAGCCATCCCCTCGCCGACCTCCAGCACACGTCCATGGCGGAGCTGGCCCTGGGCATTGATGATCTCCACGACATCATCGTAGCCCACCCGGCCGATGTTCTCGATGAACACCAGCGGACCCTCGATCCGGCTGGCGCCGACGACCTCATTGATGCCCAAACCGGTTGCGCTCATAAATACTCAACCTCCAGCTTCTGCAGTTGCTCATCGATCTCTTTTTGGATATCGGCGAGCTTCGACAGGTCCTCGTTGGTCACCAGGGTCTTCATCCGGATCAGGGTATTCACCACAGGCAGTTCGTGAATGGTGGAAATGAGTGCGCCCATTTTGATGACCTGTTGCGCCTGCCGGTGGAAATTCAGGATCAGGTTCAGCATGCCGACCTGCTTCTCGACGGTCGAGTAGCTGTCCACTGGATCGAACGAACTCTGCTGCAGGAAGCCTTCCTTCAGCAGGCGGGCGGTTTCCAGCACCAGGCGCTGCTCGTCCGGGAGGGTATCGGCCCCAACCAGCTTGACGATCTGGGCCAGCCGGCTTTCCTCGCTCAGGATCTCCATGGCCTCAGTGCGCAGGGCATACCAGTCCTGGCCCACTTTGTCCTGCCACCAGCCGGCCACGTCTTCCATGTACTCGCTGTAGCTGTCCAGCCAGTTGATCGACGGATAATGGCGGGCAAACGCCAGGTTCTTGTCGAGCGCCCAGAAGCAGCGGATGAAGCGCTTGGTGTGCTGCGTGACCGGCTCCGAGAAGTCCCCGCCAGGCGGGGATACAGCTCCGATCACGCTGATCGACCCGGCCGCGCCATTCAAGGTCTCGACGAAACCGGCCCGCTCGTAGAATTCGGCCAGGCGGTCGGCCAGGTAGGCCGGGTAGCCCTCTTCTGCGGGCAATTCCTCCAGCCGCCCCGAGATCTCCCGCAGCGCCTCGGCCCAGCGGGAGGTCGAATCGGCCATCAGGGCCACGTGGTAGCCCATGTCGCGGTAATACTCGGCGATGGTGATGCCGGTGTAGATGCTGGCTTCGCGCGCCGCCACCGGCATGTTGGATGTATTGGCGATCAGGACGGTGCGTTCCATCAACGGGCGGTTGCTGCGGGGATCGACCAGGTGCGGAAATTCCTGCAGCACTTCCGTCATTTCATTGCCACGCTCGCCGCAGCCGATGTAGACGATCACCTGCGTATCCGCCCATTTGGCAATGCTGTGCTGCGTGACCGTCTTGCCCGAGCCAAATGCGCCGGGGATGGCGGCCGTGCCGCCCTTCGCCAGGGGGAAGAAGCTGTCCAGGACGCGCTGCCCGGTGACCAGCGGCTCGTCCATCTTGCGCCGGGCCGCGTACGGGCGCGGCCGGCGGACGGGCCAGCGCTGCAGCATGCTCAATTCTTTTTCGCCGTTTTCAGTTTGCAGGCGGGCGATGGGATCGGTGAGAGTGTATTCGCCTTCCGGGGCAATCCAGGTCAGGCTCCCTTGCAGGTTGGGCGGCACCATAACGCGATGTTCCAGCGCAGCAGTCTCCGGGACCGTTCCCAGGATCGCGCCGCCCCGGACCACCGCGCCGGCCTTCAGGCTTGGGGTAAATTTCCAAAGATCTTTACGCGGCAAGGAATCCAGATGGATGCCACGCCCGATAAAAGATCCGCTTTGCGCCTCGATCAACGGCAGCGGACGCTGGACCCCATCGAAAATACTTCGCAGCAAACCTGGGCCCAGTTCCACCGACAGCGGCAGGCCGGTTTCGTAGACCGGAGCACCCGGGTGCATCCCGGAGGTCTCTTCATAGACTTGAACAGTGATGATATCTCCATTCAGGCCGATGACTTCGCCGACGAGCTGATCCTCGCCGACTTCCACCAGATCCATCATGCTGACGTGCCTTGACCCGCGGGCGCGCACGACCGGGCCGTTGATCCATGTTACCGTCCCAATCTGTTCCCTCATCGCGTTTCTCCCATCAGGAGGCGATACACGGACGAACGCAGGGTGTCCTGGATGCGTTTGAGCCGTGTCTCGAGGGTATTGTCATACTGCCGGCGGCCATCCCCGGTTTCCACGATCACGCCGATCCCGTCTTTCAGCGGTTTACCCACTTGGATGCGCATCTTCAATTCTGTGGACATTCTTTCGAGCAGACCAGGCGGAAGGTTTTTTTGGGTTGCCTTGTCGGCGTGCACCGTGGCGGAACCGGCTCCAAGCTGGAGCAATGCTTCGCGCAGCAGGCGCTGGGCAATTTCGCCGTAATCCGGATCGCGCTGGACTTCGGGGAGTTTTTCCCGGGCGGTTTCGAAAACATTCAGCAGCAATTTTTCGCGCTGCTCGAGTGCTATCGTGCGCGATTCCAGTTGGGTGATCGCGATGGTCTGGCTGTGGAGGCGTTCGGTCTCCAGCGTGGCCTGACCGATGATCTTGGCGCGTTCGGCGGATGCCTGTTCACGGGCCTGCCGCCGCAGGTCATCGGCTTTTTGCCTGGCTTCCGCAAGGATTTTTTCGGCCTCCGCCTGCGCTTGGTCCAGGACGGCGCGCTCGAGAGTCTTGATATTTTCCTCGATCGATATCATAGGTAAGCCATCCAATCCATGCTCTTAACCAAAAAGGGTGAAAATGGAAAATTCACAGCTTGACGCCAATCGCCCGCAACATGATGTCATTCAGGGATGGACGGTCGGGCCTTGGACCTTCAGGGCCGGGGATTTCGACCACCAGGGGCACTGTGCTGCGCAATTTGAGCTGATCCATCCTCGCCTCAATCATCGCGGCGGTATCCTCGGTGACCAGGATGATCCCGGCTTCCGAATCCATCAGGGTGTCGTCGAGCGCCTGGTTCGCCTCGGCAGCGGTAGATACCGCGATCCCATGGACCCCGACCAGGGAAAATCCCAATACGGCTTCACGATTACCGATCACCAGGATTTTCATGCCCGGCCTAACGGTTCAATACCAGGATGGCGATGATAAGTCCGTAAATGGCAATGCCTTCGGCCAAACCGACAAAAATCAGGGCACGGCCGAACGATTCGGGTTTTTCCGCGATCGCACCGACGGCTGCCGCGCCGGTGCTGCTCACCGCGATCCCCGCGCCGATGCAGCCAAGCCCCACGGCAATCCCGGCCGCCAATGTGGCAAATTGGTCGCCCGTGGCTGCCTGGGCAAGCCCGGCCGCCCTTGCGGAGGGTGGCGTAGCCAGCCAGACGACCCCAATTACCAATGCCAGCACGCCGATCATCACGTTGTAGCCTTTGAAGCCCAGGATCAATTTTTTAATAGCAATACCGGGATTATCCCAGCGGCGATATAGAAAATAAAATACAAGCGGTGACAGGGGTATTACGGTTGCCAGTATTGCAAGAAAAATCTTCATCATAGATCATCTCCTATATTTCCATAAAAACAGGCCATCTTCAAAACCAGATGCATAGCCAGGATAAAAGCCGGGGTTTACTTTTCCCCGGCAGTCAATGCGACCAAGGGCTCATAGGACATCCCGCCTCCTTCGAAGAATTTGCTGAAGAATTCATAATATTCGAGACGCATTGTTTGAATTCCAACGATCAAGCCTTCGAAACCGACGATGAATAGATTTCCCAGGGCGACCACAGTCCAATAAACAATCGCACCGATGACGCCATGGGTCCCACCGAGCAAATTGGCGAGGATAAAGATCACAGCGCTCAGGCCTCCGTGGGCGACTGCGAATGCTCCTACGCGCACATAGGAAACGCTGTTGCTCAAGGAACTGATCAAGTTTTCGAACAGCTCTACAACCGCCTGGACCAGGTATGTGAACAGTCCGTCTTTGATCAATGGACGCTGCCGCGTGACGAGATGCTTAAGAGCCTCAGAGAACATGACCGCCAGAGCCGCCAGTATTACCAACCCGACGAAAATAGATGTCGGTACGGGAAAGGACGGCAAAAGCACCGAAGCGCCAATTCCGAGCAGCGACCAATAAAACAACAAACCTGCCAGGCCATGGTGGTCAAAGATGAGCCGGCCCCAATCACGCGCCCGCCAGGCATTATAGATATTCAGCAAGTACCCCAGGCTGAGAATAATCACCCCCGCGCCGATGGCCACTCCCAGAATCTGGTCGATCGACTTCAGCGGCTCGATCCACAATGCGCCAAATCCGAACAGCCCGCGGAAAAACTCCTCCGATCCGAATAAACTGCCGTACAGGAGCCCAAAGACCATGGCAACCGCCCCGCAGGCCAGAATGATTGACCCCAGGCCGGACATGCTTTTGAGCGCCTTTACTTTTTTGCTGGCGAGCAGCCAGCCCAAAGCCAATAACAATAAGCCATGCCCTACATCGCCGAACATGGCGCCAAAAAGCAGGGGAAACGTAATTGTCATCAGAACAGTGGGGTCTATTTCCTCATAACGCGGCCGCGAATAGGTGGTCACTAGCGCCTGGAATGCGCCCAACAACCCCGGGTTTCGTAAGGCCACCGGCACACTGTGACTCATCTCGCCACGCTGACTGGATGGGGTCGATTCGATCACGATATTCTTCGAAGCCTGCTGCAGCCTCTGGCTGAGCAGGCCAAGCTTGGAGGATGGCACCCACCCAACGATCAGGTACGTGTATTGCAGTTTGCCAAAGCGGGCCATGGCATCGGCCAACATCCGACTGACGCGCACTTGCCATAACAAGGTCTGTAGTTGTTGGTCATATACCCGGTGCAATTCCTTAATTTTTGCCTGCTGGCCTTCAATGTCTTTACCGGCTTTTTCGATCTCCGCCTGGAGTGCTTTGATAATGTCTGCCGGTGTACCATTGTGAGCAGTCCCCAGGTCGAGCGGATTCAAGTATGCGCTGCGAGCTGCACGCTCGAGGATGCCCGCATCGGAATGAGCCCCGGTAAGCCAAACCACTGCGCTTTCCTTTTCTTTTCGCAGGGTCAGGAATGCATGTGGAATCCTGGCCAGGCTCGTTTCAAGTCGTTCCAGATTGATGGTGGGCATACTTCCCAGGATGGAATGGATGTACAGCGGATTCCGTAAAAGGCCGATATCGAGGTCGAAACTGGCCACAGGTTCCAGCTGATGAATGTCGCTTTGCAGAGCTGCCAGCGTTTTTTGAGCCGCAGCAAGTCCATCATTGACGCTTTTGACCGCCAACTCGATCTGTTCCACCATGGGCCGGACGTTCTCAACGTCTGTCAGCATATTCTGGTCGGCCGCAATCGGTTTGCCTTCATCGACGGACAGGGCCTGCATACAAAAGAGGATCTGCCGCTCCAGCGCCGTATAGGCGACAGCACGTTCTTTCCAGGAATCGACAGGTCCCTGAGTATTATCGGAACTCAAATAACTGGCATCCACCTGATGAAAAATGCCTTGGGCAGCCAAAACTTTTGTCACTGGCAACAAATCCTTCTCAGGAACAATCAATTGCGTTTCAGCCATTTTTTCCGGAAAGAACATACCGCCTCCAACAGATTATTAAACCGGTGGTGTTTTGCCAGATTATGCCGTGTTGAAATTTCCCGGGTTCGTGCTTAGCAAAAGATAAGGAACAAAGTCTTCAGTTTCCATTTCGGACGATTTGGCTTCGACGAGCACGATCAAATCCTGAAGTTCCAATTCAAGCAGCAACAAATAGGCCAATGGCAGACCGATATGAAAAGGGAAACCGGTAAAGCTGGCAATAAAGCCCTTCCGGATTTGGCGTTGTAATTGCAATTCGAGTTTCGGTAATCCGTGTTCAGGTTCCTGGAGGAGTTCTTCGACGTTGTTCACCCCCGGATAAAGGCGTTCCACGATCCTGGCGATATCGGCTCCCGCAGCAATTGCCCGGATCTCGTTATCGCGAATGCGATACCCAAAAGGCAGGGTGTAATTAATGATCTCTTCTTCCGCAAGGTGATGATAGATGCGGAATCGCATGGCCCACATCAGGTTGGTCATATCCAACCAGCGTCCCATAGTACGCAGGGTTTGAGCCCGGTCCTGGTCCGAGAGGTGGTTGACGTTGATCCAGAGTTCGCGCCAATAACCCAGATCCAGGGCAATCTCCAACGGAAAAAGACTTTGTTCTTCGGTATAGCGTTTCAGGGCATACGCGCTTGATGCGCTGTAAGGGGAATGCGGCATCCGGGCGAGGGCTGCCTCGATGGTCCCGGCCGCCATCATCTCTTCGGCTGGAATAATGCTCAAAGGGCCAAGCGGAAACAGTATTCCCTGAACGTCTTCCCAGGTTGAGCCTGCTCCAATCCCACGCAAGACAGCCTTCAAGTTATCCAACTCGAAATGTCGAAAAAAATGGACGATCAGAGGGCGTACTGGGGCAGGCGTGGAATGAATGATCGTCAGGTATGTCCCAGCGATACGCTTCTTGATCCTGTAAATGATCTGCCTGGGATTTATCCCCTTATCATCCAGGTCCGTCAAATAAGGGCCGTAAACTGTATCTTTGAGCAAGCCAACCAGGGCAGGCAAATCAATGGCATCGGATAGCCTGGCCTCGTCCTGCAGCGTAAGCAAAGCACCGTACATCACCCGAACCCGCGAGTGAAGCGCTGCATAATCGGTCGCACGACCCGTCAACATATTCCCTATTCCTTGGCGGCTGTCTGCTCAAGCACAAAACGAACGGCGTGCTCGAAATTTCCCGCCGCCATTTTTTGGGCGTGCGCATTCTTTTCTTCAGCTTCGGCCCGAATCCTGGTACTCTCCTCCCTGGCTTGGGCACCCGTTACCAGAGAACGGGCTTCCCTCTGTGCTTCGGTTTTTGCATTTTCGATGATCGATTCGGCTTCCTGCTCGGCCAGCAGTAATAATTGTTCTGATTCTTTAATGGCATTGTCATGAATTTGCCGAGCTTCCTTCTCTATATCTAGTACTTGTTGAATTCGTTCATCATTCATATCCCATACCTCGTAATTGTCCGATAAATTTTTGGGCCGAGGCGAGGTTTGATCCAATATAAATAGTATATTTACCTAAATTATCGTATTATTTGCCTATGATACCTTATTTGCATTCCAATATCAATCCCTAAATCGATAATACATGTCCATTTGGCGTCTTGAGCTATTCTAGTCGAACGACGTTGGAGGCATCTATAAGGCCGGCGGAACATTCACTGAATTCTGTTCGAAACAGCGAACAGGCTGCATTTAGGCTGCCGGGTAGATTGATTGCCTTTGGGAAACTAAAGATAGGATAGTACAATTCGAGCAACGGTCATGAAAAGGAGATGCGCCATGTTGCACAGGAGAACCACCGTCGCCGACTTGGTCCATGGATTTATCGTTGGGGAAGCGCTGGCAGTGGCTGCGAGTCGGTGGTTTGAAACACATTCTTTCGATTACAACCCGATCCGGGAATAAAATGACCAATTTTAGAGCTTGGGCAGATTTTGGCTAAAGCACTCCCGCAAAGGCGAACTAAAAACCGAAACAAGGAGTAATTATGTCATCAATAGGAAATACCTGGACTTGGGCATGGTATTGGTGGGGAACACTGGTTGCACTCAATTTCATTCAGGTGATAATTTGTATTTATCTATTCATTCGTTCCAAGAAGAATAATTGGCTGTCTGATGTCAAATACCTGAGGATGATGAGAACGATGGGCTTGATCTTCGTTGCCGTCGCTTTCTATCGCTCCATTTTTGTATCCAGTTATCTGATGCAATTGGCCTGGTTCAGTTCCGTGTTGAACAGTTCTCTTTTGATCCGCTGCTTTGCCATCTTCGCGGAGCTTAGCTTCGTTGGCCTGATCGCGAAAAGCCTGCAAAGAATGAATAAAGATGTCCCCGAACTTATTAATACAAAAAGCAAATTTCAAACTTTCTTGCAAACCAAGACCCCCATCATCCTCTTTGTTTGTATATTCATTGCGAATATATTTGCGACCACTGCCACGATCACAAAAATCAGTCTCCTCTTCGCCCTAGAAGAGACATTTTGGGGGATCGGGTTTGTATCCATTATTCCCATGCTCATCGGTAGTATGCGTAAGTTATCCGCGTATCGAAACACAGCCGAATGGGTCAATGTACGCCAGTTCATGGTTTTGACCATCGTAGTTGCCATATTTAGCATCGGGTATGGTCTCTTTGAGTTCGGTTTTAATTTGCCTATCGTATATTGGCCCAGCGCGATTGCCCAACTGCGAATGCCAAACCCCGATCCTGCATTCAGGTTCGGCTTTCAAGCCATTCGCGATGCGTTTCTCATTGTCCACGAAACAAAGGATCTGACCGCTTGGGGAGGGATGGGTTTTATCATCTGGCATACGGGTTACTTTAGCCTTTGTGTCTGGATTGTCTTATTCCTCATGACCGGTCCCCGTCTTTTACATTTTCCCAAAGCCAGCGCCGAACACTGGCCAGCCTCTCCTCGGGACGGGCAGACACCAACCGGGCTCTTCAAGACAAATAAATAACCATAGCCTTGAGAGCTATGGCTCTGACACAATTACGTAGGGCAGACTCGAACCGCCGGCATCTAAAGTAAGAGGGCGAACTTTCGTTTGCCAACTGTATACCTATTCTTTTCCTACCGATCCTGCTGGTCGCTGCGCTCCTGGCATGTCCTAAAAAATTCAACAGGGCATACCTCCCGGCCGAATTCACATCGGACTTAAGACGGCAGCGTGCTCGTCTTTCCGTCCGGGATCGGATTGATCTGGCTTTTGGATTGATCGACTTCCAGTTCGACCTCCTTCTCGAACAACCGAATGGCTACCCGAGCGACCAACGGATCGAACTGGGATCCTGAACATGCCTTGAGTTCGTCGATCACCTGCCTGGTTGTCAGCTTTTTGCGGTAAGGGCGGTCCGAGGTCATCGCTTCGATGGCATCCGCCACGGCAACGATCCTGGCCTCGATGGAGATCTGGTTCCCGGCCAGCTTGTCCGGGTAGCCCATACCATTATAGAACTCGTGGTGCTGGCGGATGATCGGAACGATGGGGAGAAAGGATGGGCTGTTCTTGACGAGGTTTCCGCCCAGATCGGCGTGTTTCTTGATGGTTTCGTATTCATAGGAGTTCAATTTGCCAGGTTTGCTGAGGATATCCATCGAAATGCCCAGCTTCCCGATATCGTGCAACAGGCTGGCTTTGCGAATCAGCTTCACTTGTTTGGGATTCAATCCCATTTTCTCCGCCAGTATGACCGCATAGGCAGTCACCCGCTTCGAATGACCGAGGACGTGTGGATCGCGCAAGTCGATGATCTCTGCCAGGGTATCCAGCAGGCCATCGTTGAGACGATCGATCTCTTCGGTGTTCTTTTCCAGGACGATGTTCTTTTCCCGCAGTTCGGTAACGGCTGCCCGGGTGCGATCCACATATTGCTTCTGGCTGATCCGCAGCAAGAAAAGAGGCACCATCATGATAAGGATGCCAAGGACTCCTTCGACACGATAGCCAACGATATAGGCAGTAGCGATCAATCCGATGCCCAGATAGATCGTTACCAGCCAAAGATATTGCTCCTTCCAGATCTTCCTCGGCGATTGATGGAGGTCGATCCCGATGCCGAACGAGATCAGCCAGGTGTTCGTGATGTAAACGATCAGGACTGCTATGACGACCAGGATGGCTTGCATGGCCAGTGGAAATGCAGCGAGCGGTTTTCCGAGCAGGTGCAGAGCCAGAAGGTAGAACATGGCTGCAATCACCTGGTTGCTGAAATTGAAAATATATTTATTGAATTTACTGTGGTATTTGATCCCGACCACCACGGCATAGATCGTACAAAGGATCACACCAGCAACCGGGCCGAACAGCAAGATACCGGCCAGGATCGGAACGGCGGATGTGGAGAGGGAAGTCTTTCCGATATAGAGATCGATCGAGAACAATTCCGTAAGCATCACGAGCACGCTGCTGGTGAGCAAGCCCGGCCAGACTTGCAGCCAGTTGGTTCGATAGAGTTCCGGTGCAACCCGGACCAGGCTGATAAAGAGTGCCGCTGCGACCAACGCCAGCCCGCCAATGTATATATGGACCGGCTGGAGGCGATTTTCAGATTTCTCGGGGCGCAGTTTGGGACCTTCGGACGCCTGCCCGGTTTCTGGACCGACCGCCGCGGCCGTCTCCGCTTGAGCATATGTGGTTTCGGCGGCAGGAAAATCGATCTCGGCCGGGGGGGTGGAACCGGTTTGCGGTTGGGTTTCGGTCTGCCACCGGGGAGGCACCCCGGCCTTTCGGGCGTCTTCAAAGAAGTTCAAGTAGGCGTCGTTTTTATAAGCGAATGATTGGTTTCTCCCGCTCAATTTCGAATGAAAAAGGGCTGTGTCGGCATGATGGATGATCTCCTCGGCCGTCTGGGAGAAGGACTCGCGTTCAGCCAAACCGAGACTAATGGTCGCTTTGATTGGCACGACGCTCGTCGGGACGGCGAACTCGGCCTGTTCGATCTCGCGGCGGATCAGCTCGGCACGCACAAAGGACTGCTGGAGGGTCGTTTCTGGCAGCATGATGATGAATTCCTCGCCGCCAAAGCGGGCCACGACATCGTACTCACGCACGAGCTTCTTGAGGATATGTGCGATCCCGATCAGGACCTCGTCCCCGGCCAGATGCCCGTAGGTGTTGTTGATGTTCCGCAGCAGGTCAAGGTCGAGCATGATGACGGATAACGGCCGATCGAAGCGTTTGGAGCGGTCGAGTTCCTTCCCCAACTGTTTCATGAAATGGCTGTGGTTGAACAGGCTGGTCTTCTTGTCGATCTCCACCTCCCTCTCGAGGGAGGGGATGCGCAAAGTTTCATAGATCACGTAGAGCGGGAACAGGAACAGGATCAACGCGTAGGGGTAGAAATCCCAGACCAGGGTCAGCATGGCACCGAAGATCAACAAGGTGTAGTCCATCAACACAGGCAGGGTGTTGAAGATCCCTGAGACTTTGAAGTTTTCTCCGCGCGCCAACCAAACAATGACGCCGACAAGCAGATGATTCAGCACGGTAAAAACCCCCATACTGATCGCGATCGACAGGGCTCCCATGAAGCTGGTCAACGACCGGGTTGGGTCCAGCAACCCGAAGATCAATTGGGCCATGCACATGAGGATGATGTAGCAGGCCGTATTGAACGCCTGGATGAACCAGGGCGGCCGGTTCCAGGCCCATTCGATCAGACTGGAGATCAGGATCACGAGCAGGGTCTCGCCCAGGTTGAGATAGGCAAAAGCAAAACCGTAGATCAAGAAGCTGAAAGTGTAGTGGGAACGGTTGGTCGCCCCCACCACCTTGAAGATCAGGAATAAAGCGGCCAGCAGCGACAAAACTGCCATCATGAGGATATGGCCGGCGGTTACCTGGAAAATCCTCCAAATGAACAGCCCCAAACCCAGGAGATAGATGACGATCAGGTAAAGTCTGGCTGGGAAGGATAACTCTCTCATTTGCCGTTTCTTTCTCTAAACGAATAAGAATCGGGCTCTATGAATCGATAATGTTAAGATATGCATATAAGCGAGATCAACAGGTTGCCTCTACCTGCCGCCTGTTTCTCCCGCTTTCTGCGGCCATTTCAGTGTCAACTTGGAGGGTAATGATTAGAATCCGTTGCCGATCTCAGCCATTCCAGCTGACGCTAGGAAGCAGGTTCGGCGGGACCTCTTGAAGGGAATTCAACACGGTGCGTAAAATGCCGAAGATGAAATCGGCCAAATGGTTCATCCAAGGATCGCAGAAGAGGGATCGTTTTTCCATGGCGACTTACCTTTCATCATCCCAGATGGAGGTGTTCCAACCCACAGTGTTCCAACCGACCGTGTTCCAGCCCACAGTGTTCCAGCCGACCGTATTCCAGCCCACGGTGTTCCAACCGACCGTATTCCAACCCACGCTGTTCCAACTGGTGGGGTCGGAGTCGTTCGTGAGCATCTGGCTGGCCGGAATGCCCGTGTTGGCACTTTCGGTGGTTGTGCCGTTCACGGCTGCATAGATGTCGAGAATACCCGCCCCAGCTTTGGCGGGATCGAAATTCCAGTCGGTTTGGTTGGCAGTGGCCATCAGGCGGTATTTGATCTGGTCAGGATTGAGATCGGGCTCGCTCTGCAAAAGCAGGGCAACTGCGCCGCTCACCACCGGAGCCGACATGGAAGTACCCGACATACGGAAGTAATCATCATTGACCCGGTGGAACGCATGGTCGGTATACATCGTTGCGCCGGTCCCAGCCAAGGCGGCGATGAGGTTGCGTCCGGGGGCCACCAGGTCAGGTTTGGCAAAGCCATCTGGCGTGGTGCCGTAGGCGGAAAAGACCGTGAGGCTATCATCCCCCAAATCAGGCGTCCCTTTATCCTCGGTCGCGCCGACCGTGATGACGAAGGGGTCGTTCGCCGGCGGATAGACAGTGACCGGTCCGTCGCCCGTGCCATTATTACCCGAGGAGACCACCACCACGATGCCGCTGAACCAGAGGGTCTCCACCGCGGCATCCAGTGCGCTGGTCTGATACGACTGGGCAATCGTGCTGTTGACGGAGATATTGACCACCCGGATGTTGTATGTGCTGCGATTATTGTAGATCCATCCCATGGCATCGATCAGGCTGGACTCATAGGTCATGCCGTTCTGGTCGCTTACCTTGAGGTCAATCAAGTTGACCCCCGGAGCGACGCCCCGGTACTCGCCATTGGAGGCGGCCCCGCTGCCAGCCAGGATGCCGGCCACATGGGTACCATGCCCGTATTGATCGCTGGAGTCGCTTTGGCTCCCAAAGAAGCCGTCGTAGATGATCCGGGTTTGATCCCCGGACTGGAAGTCGGGATGATGAGCGATACCGCTATCCACCACCGCGACCGTCACCCCTTGGCCATCCAGGTTCACCAAATTCGCCTTGACTGTCGACAGGAAGACACTGGGATAGGCGAAGGCGATCTCGATATCGTCGAAATAGATGTACTGGTCGGTGCACTGGCATGCGGGCATCCAGAAGCGGATCTGCGTGCTCGCGCTGGCATATGTGCTGATATCGAATCGGTCAGTGGCAGCGCCGGGATTGCTGCTGCCCGAGTAGGTTTGCAGATTGGTCCAGTTTGCGCCTCCATCGGAGGAAACCTGCAGTTGGACCTGCGCGGCCGGATCGCTGCCATCGGAAGTCAGCAGATTGTCCCGATAAAGTGACAGCCAAACGGAGACGGTCCCGGAAAGGTCCGCTTGGCGGGAGATCGATGCATCAGTCGGTGCAGCAGGGTCCAGGCGCAGACAGTTGCCCGAACCACCCGCACAAGCCGGATCGCTCACGACCTGGATCGGCCCGGAGGTTGCATCAGCGCTGTCCCCTGACAGAACCCAATCGCTGCCCCAGGCAGCCGTTCCATCGTTTTCCGATAAGGAAGCGTCGGTAAATTCGTCCCGGACCGTGTCCATGCCCGGACCGGCGGTCGAGGCCATTGGGGCGTCAGCCGAGATCCAGCGCACCTTGGGATTCTTCGCCAGCTTGAGGATGGCTTTGCCGGTCAGCACCGCAGAGAAGCTTTCGATCATCCTCATTTGCTTTTTGATCCGACCGCCTCCTTTGCCGATTTCCGTTTCCGGGGCGTCGTCTTTCAGCTGCTTGTTCCTTACTTCTCTTTGAACGATCACATTGAAGCTGGCATCAGGGTGGCCTGTGGCCATTTGCAATAGGCGTGGATCGATCCTGGGATGATCCCTACCGCCTGCGCTGGCGGGCAGCGTTGTTTTTCCAAGGGCCGCCAGCACCAAGACCAGAGCGAAGATCAGATTAAATACCCGCCTGCCTGTTCCCCTTTCTTTAGAAGTCCAACGGAAGATCGGTTTCATTCGAGGCTCCTTAATCATTAAACGGACTACGCCCCTAGACTATATTATGACCATCTTGGGAGGCAGAGAAAATACGTAGGTCTACGTATATTTTCGAATGTCGTCCTGCAGTCCTCTCTGGGTGAGAAAACCCATATAAAAGAATTCGAAGGAAGCATGGACAAGCTGAACTGTCGTCAGGCGGCACATCGATTCAGCCATCCATGGGGAGCAGGCCGTGTTTGATCGCGAACCGGATCAGGTCCGTCTGGTGCTTGATCCCCAATTTGTTGGTCAGATTACTGCGATGCTCTTCAACCGTGCGAGGGCTGATCCTCAATTTTTTCCCGATCTCGCCACTGGTCAGCCCCTCCACCGTTAACTGGAGAATCTCGCGCTCGCGGGCGGTCAAGGTTCGATAGGCATCCGATGGGATGTCGCCGAGCTTCAGCTCGTCATCCTGGAACCGGTCGGCGAAATTAGCACTCAGGAATCGATTCCCTTTGAGCACCTCATGCACCGCATCGACCAATTCGCCCGGACCGGTTTCCTTGAGGAGATAGCCGGCAGCCCCAATTTTTAATGCCTCGATCATATAGGCATCCGCGCTTTGCATGGTCAGGATGATGGTATGGGTCGAAGGGGAAATTTTCCTGGTCTGGCGGAGGACTTCCAATCCATTTAAACCCGGCATCATTACATCCAGAACGAGGATGTCCGGTTTGAGCAGTTCGACCAGTTGAAGCGCTTCGACGCCATCTCCGGCCTCTCCAACGATATGGAATTCCGATTCCCTTTCCAATAAATGGCGCAGCCCCTGGCGGACAATTGGATGATCGTCAGCCAGTAATAACGTCACGGACATGCTTCCTCCTTTCCACCGGTTGATTGCCGAGCGGAAGCGTGACCAGAACCTGCGTCCCCTTCTTCAGGGCAGACTTGACGACCAGATTGCCCCCCAGGATGTTGGCTCGTTCGCGCATGCCGGTCAGACCGGCCGTCATTGCCTTGTTGATGTCTATCCCCGGGTCGAACCCCACCCCATGATCGGTGATCGCGATCTCGAGAACACCTTTCTTTCGGACCAATTGAACGAATGCTTCAGATGCCTGGGCATACCGGGCGATGTTCGTCAGGGCTTCCTGAACGATCCGGTAGACCGCGGTTTCAACATCCGGCAGCAGCCGCTCGGAGATCCGATTGTGAATGAACGAAACCTTGATCCCAGTCTGTTTCGTATACCGCTCGAAGTGCCAAAGCAGGGTAGGCAGAAGTCCCATATCGTCAAGCATGGAAGGCCGCAAGTTGAGAGACATCTCGCGGATTTGCTCGATCAACCCGCGGACCGTCTCCTGCGCCTCCCGGATCTGGGCGGCCTGCTCTTTATTGGTTTTATTTTTAGCGGATTCCAGCATGAACTGCAGGCCGGTCAACACCTGCCCGATCTGGTCGTGCAGTTCCATGGCGAGATGGCGGCGCTCGGTTTCCTGGATTTCGACCAACTGGGTGGTCAGGGCGCGTTGGAATTCCCTTCCCCTGCGCACCTGTTCGTAGAGGCTGGCGTTCGTGATCGAAATTGTGGCCTGATCTGCCAAACCTTTAAGAAGCACACGCGTATCTTCAATGAGCTCGATCGAGTCTCTGGTAAGGATCACGATCACGGCGCCGATCAGCCTGTGCTGTCTGTACATCCCGGCAATCCCCACCGTAGGAAGGTTCTGCTTTCTGAAAAGATCCAGCGAAGAGAGATCGGGGTGTTCCCCCAGGTCGCGAACGAAGGTCACCGGATCGTTTTCGGAAACGATCGTCTCGAGGATCTTTCCCGGGATTTTGTCATGGGTCTTTTTCTTGTTTTTTGCAATGGCCAGTCGGGGTTTGACCGCCATGATCTGGAAGCGTTGCTTCCTGGCGTCTTCCACGCAGATTACCGTTTGGTCAGCCTTGAGAGCCTGGTTGCAAAGATTGCACAAGGCTTCCAGGACGGATACCAGTTCGAATTGGGTGTTCAGGGACGCTGCAGTTTCCACAAGTGCCTTAGCATACTGGCCTTGCCTCTGGATACTGTGATGCACGGTGGGTTGATGGATAGGCGGGGTTGTTACCACCATATCTGGCGAAGTGAAGAGGCAGTCCACCCGGAATGGGTCGGCCAATATATCGCCTAACGGATATGGTCCGGAATCGTCTTGACTATACTATCTTAAGTCCTTTCCATGGAGACAAATATATTAATATCATGTTCGATTCTCGCTGCCCTGTTCTTGTTTTTCCAGTCTTACGTTGGAATCGGCACTATCATCTCCCCCTTGACAAAATTCCCGTTCAGCATAAAATAAAAACGAACGTTCGTTCATTTTCCTGGAGATCGAACTATGAAGAATGATGAAATCCTCTCGAAAGGCGAACGCACCCGCCAGGCCATCCTGCAGGCAGCCTACGAGCTGTTCCTCGAGAACGGCTATGCCGCCACGTCCGTGCGCCAGATCGCAGACCGCACAGGACTGGCCCTGGGCGGAATCTACAACCACTTCGCCAACAAGGAAGCCATCTTCAGCGAGTTGATCATCGACCGGCATCCTTTCCACCAGATCCTGCCCCTCCTCCAGGCAGCCCCCGGCAATACGGTCGAGGAGTTCGTCCGCAACGCCGCCCGCAGCATGGTGACCGAACTGGGCCGGCGGCCCGATTTCATCAGGCTCCTGTTCATCGAACTGGTCGAGTTCAACGGGCGCGATTTTCCCGGGATGTTCAAAGTCGTCTTTCCCCAGATTCTGCCGCTCATTCAGCGCTTCCAGGACCGCCAGGACACCCTCCGCCCCATTCCTCCATTCATCCTTTTCCGGGCTTTCCTGGGATTGTTCTTCTCCTACTACATGACCGAATTTTTGCTGACCGGTGTCCCCGTCCCGGCCGCGAAGGAAAATGCCCTGGACCATTTCGTCGATATCTTCCTGCACGGTGTCATGGTCGAATCCACTGAGAAGTATCCGAACCGGCTCTCTGCGTAGCAGGAAAATATTCCGAGGCGATACAGGCATCTCACGAACTTACGAATTTCTGTTCGGGCACAAGGAGACTGCATGAATTCACGTTTACTCTCCATCATCCGCAAGGAGTTCATCCAGATCACGCGCGACCGGAGGACCCTGGTGATCATCCTGATCATCCCGATCGTTCAGCTCTTCCTGCTGGGTTACTCCGCCACCAGTGACGTGCGCAACGTGCCGCTGGCAGTCCTCGACCAGTGCCGATGCGCCGAGTCACGCTCGCTTCTGGATGCCTACCGGGCAGCCAATTACTTCAAGCTGGCTTACGATGTCGGCTCGGAAGACGACATTCGCAGCCTGATCGAACAGGGCAAGGCCCGCGCCGGGATCATCATCCCGCCCGACTACAACACCCTCCTGGCCCAGGGGAATGCCGAAGTGGCCTTCATCCTGGACGGATCGGATGCAACGGCCGGCTCCTCGGCCTACTCGGCGGCCACCCTGATCGGTCAATCCCAGAGCACCCAGCTGATGATCCAGAAACTGGAACGCAGCGGGCTGAACGCTGCAACCATCCAGCCTCCGCTCCAGGTGAGCACGCGGGTCTGGTACAACCCCGACCTGGTCAGCTCCTTTTTCATGATCCCGGGCGTGATCGGCATGATCCTGTACGCCATCACATCCATCCTGACTGCAACGGCCGTGGTGCGCGAGCGGGAGCGCGGCACGATCGAACAGCTGATCGTCACGCCCATCCGGCCGTGGGAATTGGTGGTCGGGAAGGTCCTGCCCTACGTCATCCTGGCCTTCATCGACACGCTGGAAGTGCTGGCCATTGGGCACTGGTGGTTCGGGGTGCCGGTGCGCGGCGACTTGGGCCTGATCCTGGCCTGTTCGGGCCTGTTGCTCCTGTCTGGCCTCGGGATCGGCCTGTTCGCCTCCACCATTGCCAACACCCAGCAGGAGGCCATGCTCTCGGTCTGGTTGACCATCTTGCCGAGCATCTTCCTTTCCGGCTTCTTCTTCCCGCTGGAGGCAATGCCGCAATTCCTGCAGTGGGTCTCTTACATTGTTCCCTTGCGTTACTATCTGGTCATCATCCGCGCTTTGATGATCAAGGGCGTCGGTGTCGGAGCGATCTGGACCGAAGCCTTGCCCCTGGCGCTGTTTGGCATTGCCATCATGGTAGCCGCCTCCGTCCGCTTCCGCAAACGCTTGGATTAATCTCTACAAAGGAGTCAATCATGCAATCGAAACGTCCTCCCATCGCCGTCATCGTCATCGTCGTGCTGGTCCTCTTGGTTGCCGGATATTTCGGCATCCGGGCCTTAATGAATAAAGGCAACACCGCCCTGACCGCCTCCGGCAGCATCGAAACGGTCGAGGTAACCATCTCCCCCGAAATCGGTGGAAAAGTCTCCGAAGTGCTGGTGGACGAGGGCAGCGCGGTCAAGTCCGGCGACACACTCTTCCGCATGGACGATACCCTCCTGCAAGCCCAGCGGGCCGTGGCTGCCGCCAACCTCGCCTCGGCCCAGGCTGCCGGGAAGACTGCCGGTGCCGCCCTTGCAAACGCCCAGGCCCAGTATGACCTGGCCTTCGACGCCTCCCGGGCCGAGGCCGCCTCCACCCGGACCGTCAACTGGACGGCGACACTGCCGAGCGGATACACCCTCCCCGGATGGTTCTTCACCCAGGACGAAGCCATCACAGCCGCCCAGGCCGAAGTGGACTCCGCTCAGGCCGCCCTGGCAGATTCCCAGACCAAACTGGACAACCTGCAGAACGATTCGGCTGCCGCCGATTTCCTGGCGATCGAAAAACGATTGAACGAAGCGCGGGCGGCCTTCCAGGTCGCCGACGATGTCCTGACCCGCGCCAAAGCCGCCCATGACAACGCCGACCTGCAACTGGCCGCCCAGAAACGCTACGACTCGGCCAAGACCGACCTGGACAATGCCCAATCCGACTACGACGACGTATCCGACCACGACGTCGCCAAGAATATCCAAACAGCCCGCGCCGAATTGGCGGCCGCCCAGGAACGTTACCAGACCGCCCAGGATCGCCTGCTGGCCCTGCAGTACGGGGATAAATCCCCCAAGCTAGCCGCCGCCCAGGCCGCGTTGGACCAGGCCAAGGCCACTGGCGACCAGGCTACCCTGGCCGTCTCGCAGGCCCAGGCCAACCTGGACCTGATCGATGCCCAGATCGCCAAGCTGACCGTCAAGGCCCCCTCCGATGGCGTCATCCTGACCCGCAGCATCGAGCCCGGCGAGGTCATTCCGGCCGGCGCGACTGCCTTCACCCTTGGCCGGCTCGACAAACTGACCATCACCGTCTTCATCCCTGAAGACCGCTACGGCGAGGTCAAGCTCGGCCAAAGCGTCAACGTGACCGTCGACCCGTTCCCAGGTGAAACCTTCACCGCCACTGTGGTCCATATCGCCGACCAGGCCGAATACACCCCCCGCAACGTCCAGACCGTTTCCGGGCGCAAGTCGACCGTCTTTGCCATCAAGCTCCAGGTCCAGGACCCGAACGGCAAGCTCAAGCCCGGCATGCCCGCAGACGTCACATTCAAATAGTCTGGAAGGAATTTCACCCATGATCCCGGACGCCTTTTGGGCGCGCATGAAGAACGTTCAAGCCATCCACAAACGCCTGTACGAAAGCGGCAAAGGCTGGGTCGTCGGAAAGTTCATCCTGCTTCTGACCCATACCGGCCGCAAGTCCGGGACCAGCTACACCACTCCCGTCCAATACGAAAGGATCGACGGCGCCTATTACGTCGGCGTCGGCCGCGGTCCGAAATCAGATTGGTTCCGCAACATCCAGGCGAACCCACGCGTGCACGTTCAGGTGGACCGCGCCGAATTCGACTGCCTGGCCGAGCCAGTCACCGATCCGAAGCAGGTGGCGGATTTTCTCGAATACAGGTTGAAGCGCCACCCGCTCATGATTGGACTGATGATGAAATTCGCCCACAAGCTGCCTATGCATCCCAGCCAGGCCCAGCTCCTCGAGTTGGCCGAATCCACTCCGATGGTCGTCCTGCGTCCTCCCAGGGAGGCTGTATGAAAAATCCGATCCTGTGGCTGCGGATCAGTTACTGGGCCGGCGCCCTGCTCGACCTGCTGGCCGGCCTGACCATGCTTTTCCCGGCGCTTTTCGCCATCAACAACCGGCTGAGCAGCTTCTACCCGGCACCCGATTACCGTTACGCCATGGGCATGGGCGCACCCCTGATGCTCGCCTGGACCGTCTTGCTGCTGTGGGCCGACCGCAAACCCCTGGAGCGGAAGGGCATCCTGCCGATCACGCTGCTCGTCGTTGCGGGGGAAGTTGCCAACGAGATCGTCGCCGCCTCGACGGGATACATCACAGCCACTGCACTGATCCCCACCTGGATCGTCCAGGCCCTCCTGTCCGGTTTATTCGTTTTTGGCTATCTGAACGCCAGGAAGGCTGAAACAGTATGACCGCCTTGATCGAAGCCACCCACCTGCGCAAGACATTCGGCTCGACCGTTGCCGTGGATGACCTGTCCATGCACGTCGAAGAGGGCCAGATCTATGGATTGGTCGGCTCGGATGGGGCCGGAAAGACCACCACCATCCGCCTGCTGGTCGGCGCCCTGCGCCCCGATTCCGGGCAAGCTGCGGTGTGCGGATTTTCCATCGAACGGCAGACGGAACAGGCCCGAACCCATCTTGGCTATCTCTCCCAGCGCTTCTCGCTCTACGAAGACCTGACCGTCCTGGAAAACATCCGTTTTTTCGCCGAGCTGCGCGGCCTGACCCAGCGCGACTGGCTGCCGCGCAGTTCGGAGATATTGGATTTCGTCGGCCTGCTGCCTTTCAAGGACAGGCGGGCGGGTCAGCTCTCCGGCGGCATGAAACAGAAACTCGGCCTGGCATCCGCCCTGGTGACCCGGCCGCGCCTGCTCCTGCTGGACGAACCCACCACGGGAGTCGATCCGGTCACCCGCCAGGATTTCTGGCAACTGCTCATTCGCATCGTCTCGCAGGAGAAGGTGGGGGTCCTCATCACCACCCCCTACATGGATGAAGCTTCCCGCTGCCAACAGGTGGGCTTCATGCGCCAGGGAAAGATCATCGCCGAGGGCACGCCCTCCGAACTGCGCACAGGCCTGAACGGCCGCATCTTGGAGGTGCGCGGCCTTTCGCCCGCCGACCTCCGCCCGGTCGCGGAAAAGATGGCCAGTGTGGAGGACGTCCGGGCCTTTGGCGATAAAGTGCACCTGCGCGTCTCCGCCGGGAAGGCCGGGGCCGTCGCCAAAGCCCTGGAGAAGGCCTTCCCTGCCCGCCGCGGGACCCGCTTCGAAGCGCGCCCGATCCCGGCCACGCTCGAAGATGTATTTATCGTCTTATCCGGGAATGGGAATTCGTAATTCCCCAGCCTTCGTGGAGTCTCTCATGCCTGAACCTGTCATCCATGTCGATCAGCTCACCCGCCGTTTCGGTGATTTCACTGCGGTCGATCACATCTCCTTCGAGGTCCAGCCCGGCGAAGTGGTCGGGTACCTCGGCCCGAACGGTTCCGGGAAAACCACCACCATCCGCATGCTGCTGGGGCTGCTCGAGCCAACGGAAGGCCGCGCCAGCGTGCTCGGATTCGACGCCTTTCGCCAGTCGGAGGAGGTGCGCGCCAGGACCGGATACATGTCGCAGAAGTTCGCTTTGTACGACGACCTGACCGTCTGGGAAAACCTGACCTTCTACGGCGGCGTCTACGGCATCCGGGACAAAAAACAGATCGAATCCACCCTGGAGCTGGTCGGCCTGACCGGGCATGGGGCGGAACTGGGCTCGGCCCTCTCGGCCGGCTGGCGGCAGCGCCTGGCCCTGGCGATCGCCCTGGTCCACCGACCCAGGCTGCTCTTCCTGGACGAACCCACCTCCGGGGTGGATCCGGCCGCCCGGCGGGTCTTCTGGGACCTGATCTACGCGCTGGCCGCTTCCGGCGTGACAATCTTCGCCACCACCCACTATATGGACGAGGCCGAGTACTGCGGTCGGGTCGGCATCATGCGCGACGGCAAGCTCCTGGCGATGGATTCTCCCGCAGAGCTCAAGAAGACGGTCATCCCGGGGGATGTCTGGGAATTGCAGGCCGAGCCTCTTCAATCCGCCCTGGAAGCATGCGGGAAATGCAAGGGCGTCCTGCGGGTCGGCCTGACCGGGGACCATCTACGGGTGATCGCCGAACGGGGCATGAGCGAAAAAGCGCTCCGGACAGGCATCCAGGGGAACGGGATCTCGATCCACTCGCTCGAACACGGCGAACCGACCCTGGAGGATGTTTTCCTGTCACTTGCGAAGGGGTGACAAATCCACACCGAAAAGGAAACGATGATTAATAAATGATCCGGACTTTGGTCGTCCGGATCATTTTCATACCCAGGTGGACCTAGAAGGCAAACTGGATGGCCGTGCTTGCCACCACGATCCAAGTCACCAGCATGGCGGTCAGGAAGGCGCCCGCGTAGACATGCCCGGTCTTGCGATTGAAGAAGGTCGTCACGAGGGCGGCGATCGTCATGATCGGCACCAGCTGGAAGGCAACGATCGAATAAAGCGGCACGTTCGGGAAATTGACATTCAACAGCGTGCCGCCGGCCAGCAGCGGGATGTACTCAGCCAGCAGCAGGGCCACATATCCCAGCACGTACAGCACCCAATTCAACCACATCTCCTTTGCCAGGCTGAGGTTTGGTCGGCGCAGTTCGCCGAAGACCAGCAGGGCGTCCATGAAGAAGATGAATATGAACGGGATGATGTACGAAAGGGTGATCTGCAGTTGGAGCGGGGAAAGCAGCTTGACCGCGAAGACCCAGAAGCGGAAGTCGGTCTTGAAGAAATAGTCCGAGAACATCAAGGTGGCGTAGGCGGCAAAGGCAACCAGGAAAGCCAGCAGGAAGGACTTGCCGATCTTGCGCCAGTTCAGCTTTGCGCCCCAGGTCAGACCGTAATGATCGCCATTCGCCTTCGCCTTCCGGTTGAGCGCGAAATGCCACAGCAGGAAAAGGGCCACGTCGATCACGCCGATCAACGTCGTCCAGGCAATGATGGTGTTGTTGATGTCTTGCGGGAAGACCCGCGTCACAGTCCACTTCAGGTCAGCGGGGATATTTATGAAGGGGAAGAACAGGAGCGGAGCAATGGAGACGAACAGGAAGGCAGCCACCCACCAGCCTACTCCGGCGGCGCCTTTCGATGGGGCCGATGCCTCGACCAGCTCGCTGAAATAATGGGTCTGCAGCAGCAGTTGGCCGACCGGGAAGAGCAGCATGATCATCCCGATCAGGGCGATCAGCGTGCCGATCTCCTTCCAGTACCAGATCTGGTTGGAAGGCGGCAGGCCGTTGCCGCCCGTCAGGGTCTGCTGGAACCAGGAGATGGCATACCCGATGGCGACGGTAGAGAGATGGTCACCGGGGTGGGTGGTGACCGGCTGGAACCATTCGCGGGCGGTGCCATCGGCGATCGAACCGTAGAGCTTGCCGGGCACGACCGGGGAGGTGGTCCCGAAGACGGTCTGCAACTTCTGCCCCTGTCCGATGTTCCCCGGGACCGGCGTCAGCCACATCAACTGGGAGAACTCGTCCCATTTGGAATACACCAGGGCAAAGTTACGCGGGAAGGTCGGCGTGCCATCCGGGGCGCCCAGGGTGCCGGTCGAGGAGCCCTCCAGGACGAGCGACTTATAGTCGTTGGGGAAAACCCCTGCCGCAATTCCAACTGCCCAGCCGCCCATGGAGTGGCCCTCCAGGCCGACGTTGTTCTTGTCGACGATGTCGAGGCTGCGCAGGTAAGCCAGCGCATCCGGGCCGCCGTAACCGTTGGCGAAGGCCGGCGGATCCGAATAGCCGTGTCCGGTCTGGTCAGCCGCCAGGACAACGTAACCCCGGCGGGCAAATTCGATGGCGAAGCCATCCTGGGTCTCGCGACTGTTGATATACCCATGGATCGCGAGGATACCCGGGGCGGGAGTCTTGGCCGTGACGCCTTGGGGGATGTAAAGCAGGGCACTCATCTCGGTGCCGTTCGAGCCCATGAAGCGCAAGTCTTTTATTTTCACTTTTCCAAAATCGGTTTGGACCAGCATTGCCAGCAAGCCCCCAACGAAAATCAGCGCCAACGAAACGATCAGCATTCTAACTGGGTGTTTCATCACAATCTCCTTTCAAGTCTCCGTCTAGATATGTGGAAAAACAGAAAGGCACACTGATGAATGATCAGAAACGGAAGGATCCTCCTTTCCTGCAACCGATCGTTGCAAATAACAAGAGTAGTGTTATCTTATTAACCCCATTATAAGAACCGGCGATGCGTTTTTCAAGTGCGGCCGCGTAATATCTCTGCATGCATTAAATCCGTCCCGCCATTATCAGAGAGGAAACCTTGGGCCCTCGGGCTGCTCACCGCCTGGCTGTGGCACACCCTGGCGGATGGCCTGCCCTACCTTCAACGGCGCCCTACTTGGCATGAGAATCATCAAGGCGGCCTTTCGGCCGCCTTGAGTAAATATTCAGACCCAATTCTAGGGTTGGACAGTGACCGTGTAATTCATTACCTGGTCGCCGGCCGGATAGTCATACGTGCCATCGTTGAGCGGAACGGTAAAAGTGACCGTCGTCTGGACCTGGTTGGCTCCGGTCGCCCAATCGGTGATCGCCCCGTAGAGGGAGTGACAGGCCTGACCGCCCTGTGGGGTGTCGTCGGTCTGGAAATCGCTCGCCGGCACCTCTTGGCCGTCCAGTTTGAAAGTGACTTTCATCTTGCTCAGGTTATCCGTCAGCGTGGCCTGGTCCTTGGCGCACCAGCCCCAGCTCCAAATCAGGGGTTCCGACTTGGTCAGGCTGATCGTATACGTAAACGTGGCCGGCACTTTCAGGAACGCGCTGGATGGGTAGGTCTCGTTCGCAGCCGATTCGAGCTGACGCGGGTTGCTGCCCAGGATTTTCTGGAGCTCGCTGGCGCTCATCATCCGCGGACCGGTGCTGGCAGTCGGGGTCGCGCCGCCGGTGCTGCTGCCAGTCCCAAGGATGGCGTCTTCAGCGGTTTGCAGGACGACGTCCGTCGTCGCAGTGGCATTGGCCAACGTGACCGGAACGCGCAGAGTCGGCTGGACGCCCTGTCCCTGCAGGAACAGGCTTCCATCCGCCAGGAGGAAGCGCTGGGTCGGGAATTGCATCGAAATGCCATCCGGCATGGCCACCTGGCCGTCGCCCACATCCGCCATGGTCCCACTGGTCGGATCCATGCCAACGACGACCATGCCGGGAACCTTGCTGAAGCTGTAGGCTTCGTCTTCGCAGGCGCTGGCGCAAGCCGGGCTGACGAGCAGCATCATCTTGTCGAAGCGGTACTGTTCGACATTCGGCAGGAGCAGACCGGGCACGCCGTTCTTCTCGAACTTGCCGGTCGTCGGGCTATAGGAATAACCCTGCGGCATGGTCAGCTTCTGGTCGCTCAGGAAGGCTGCCAGGCCGATCGGATTGCCGCCGCTGTTGTAGCGCAGGTCGATGATGATCCCAGGCACTTTGCTGTTCGTGAACAGGTCCATGGCCCGCTGGAACAAACGGATGGTCAGGTTCAGGTCGTCGTCGTATGAGTTGACCCGGACGTAGCCGATGCCCGATGGGAGGATGCTGTAATCAACCGGTAGCGTCGGCTGGGTGTCGACGCCGTAATACCGTGAGGTGCGGGAGAACGAATCCCGCTCGGCGACCGAGGTGAGCTTTACGGTCTTGGGCGCCTCACCGGGATTGGCGAATGTGACGGTCGCATCCGTTCCAAGCGGGGAGCGCAGCAGATAACGGGCTTGCTGGTAGCGCAAGTCCCAGGCCGAGGACATCGGCAGGGTCCAGGGGACGACCGCGCCGATGGCATCCTTGATCGGTTTGCCGTTGAATTGGGTCACGACCGCGCCGACCTTCATCCCAGCCAGGTCGGCCGGGCCTTTGCCGAGCACATAAATAACGGCCACACTGCCGTCGTCGAGCTCACGGATGGCAAAACCGTACCCGCCGGCATTTGCGGTGGTGAAGAGCTGGTCCCCATAATCAGACGAGCTCATTCCGACGTGCCCGTCCTTGAAAGCCCAGGTGAAGTCGCGCAAAGCCAGCCAGAAGGCATTGGCGTCATTGTTATTCTGGGCCTGCTGGATGCGCGGCTGGATCTGGGCATACAGCTGATCCCAGTTCGGCTGGATGTCAGGGTAGCCGTTGAAGGCATAATTGGTTTTGACAAAGTTGAAGAGGTTGTCGAAAGCGGCGGTATACGAATCCTTGGAAAAGTCCTTGAGGGCAAAATCCTTCGGCTCGTAGAGCGTCATGGTCGGCTGGGCTTGTTTTTCGAAGGCAAAGGGCTTCTGGTCCAGGTCGACGATTGTGTATCCGGCCGGGATGGATGCTACCGGGTCGTCGGCGGTGAAGAGCTTGCCATCCGCGCCGAAGCCGGTCGGAAATTTCTGGTTCCCATCCGGCGACCAGACCACCAGCTTGCCGCCGGTGACTTCGTATTGGTTGGTGGCATCGGTCACGACCGAGGTCAGGTAGTTCGGCCAGCCCCAACTCTGGTCATCCCCGACTGCGAAGGGACCGCCAGCCAGGTTGGGCCAATAGGCCACGGTGAAGATCTGCACACCTTTATCGGTCTTGCTCTGGGGATTCACATCGTTCAAAACGCCCAGCGGGCGTTCCGGCAGGCTGAGCTGGAAGGTGCCGTTCAAGGTGTTCAGGTCCATCGTCATGTAACCCAACACTTGGGAATCCACCGGAAGAACCCAGTACGGGTCCCGGACGACGAAACCGTGCATGTCCACCAGGGCAACGGAATTTTCGACGAAGTAGTTTTGAAAGACGAATCCGTTCGTCACGCTGAACTTGCCGGTAATCTCGTACGGCTCGTTCCCGGAGGCTGTGGCGGGTGTGCTGGTCGTGGCGGCCAATGGCAGGAAAACACACGAGCTCAATAGAACAGCCACAACCGTGAATAAACTGAAAATACTGGCGACTTTTTTCATACTCTCTCCTTATCCGACGATTATTGTCCTATTATACTCTGGACTATAATTGCTTTATGCAGCCAGGTTTACAGGCAGAAATCGACCTTGAGTTGGAGAACGCCGGCCGGGCCCGGCTGGCAGGGAACGAGGGAAAAGCGCGCGTCTGCGCCCGCCGGGCGGCCGGACTGGCAGCCCGGGATTTTTTGGCCCGCCGCGCCGTCCGGGTGAACGGCAGCGCCTACGAGGTGCTCAAAATCCTGGCAGAATTTTCCGGTCTCGCCCCGGCCCTGCAGACTGCTGCGACGCGTCTGACGATGCGCGTCTCCGAGGAATTTTCCCTGCCCACCGACGTCGATCTCATTGCCGAAGCCCGCAAACTCATTGGAGGATTGGATTGACTGACACCGCCGAAATCATTTTGTATGGCACCGACTGGTGCGGGGGTTCGCGCCGCGTGCGTCTCTTCATGGATCAGCACAACATCCCATATCACTGGGTGAATATCGACCAGGATGATGCCGCGGCCCGTTACGTTCAGAGTATCAACAACGGCAATCGCTCCGTCCCGACCATCGTCTGGCCGGATGGTTCCAAGCTGGTCGAACCATCCAACAGAATTCTGGCTGAAAAACTGGGCGTTCCGGTCGAGTAGGATCGGGCACCCCAACCCGGGGAGGCTCTGTTCGAATCGGCAGATTAATTCCAGGAGATTAAGCGAGGCCGATCCGGTCTCAGCCTTCGCAGCCAAAAATTGGCGCTGCATTGAACGCTGCAATGGATACAGTAGATAATGGTTGTCCGATCTTAACCAGTATCAATATTTTGTCAAGTGAAATCTTTCATTTGACTGAGATTCGTCCGCAAAACGTGGGATTGGGTTGTCGATTTAGGGTTCGGGAGACAATTGCTAGCGGCCGCTTTCCCACCATCCGGGCCAGCACCTGACTATTGAGACTGAATTTGCCTGGACGCCCCACCGGAGCGGGTATCGAGCTGATAACCCAAGCTGCGATAGTTGACGATCAATTTTGGCGCGATGGGCTCGTCTTCCAGCTTCCGGCGCAACAAGAAGATGATGTTCTTGATCTGGGAGCGATGGCGCGGATCATCCTCGCCCCACACCGAATTGCATATCGCTGCGAAGCTCAGGCTTTTGGGGGCGTTTTCCGCCAGGGTCTTCAATATGCTGAATTCCTGGGGTGTCAGATAGATCGACCGCCCTCGCAGCGAGACTTCGTGGGATTCGAAATCGATTTTCAAATCGATGCCCGGGAAAAACAGGACCGGGTCGAGGTCGCCCGCCTTGGACTGACGCAGAACCTTGCGGATGCGCGCGACCAACTCCGGGTTATAGAAAGGCTTGGTAATAAAATCCTGCGCCCCCATTTCCAGACTCCTGACGGCATCGTCCTGGTTCGCGCTGGCTGTGACGACAATGACCGGGGCGCTAGTCAGCGTACGCAGCTTTTGGTATGTAGCCCAACCGTCGACTTCAGGCATCATCAGATCAAGCAAAATCACATGCGGTCGGATTTCCGTTGCCTGAACCAGCGCACTTGAATGGTCCGTGGCGCTTGCCACATCAAATCCCGCCCCCCGCAAAATGATTTTCAGGAGAGTGACCAAATCCTTGTCATCGTCGATAATCAAGACTCTCGGTCGATCGATTCGCTGCTTGTTGTCCAAATCGGCGCCGGCCAACGGAACACGATTCGAACCGGTCTCTTGCATTGATCTATCCATTTCCAGACATCCTTCTCGGTCACAAAATAGTCATCAACAAGTAATAATGAGAGAAATTATATCTTAATTATCGCAAGACAATGTGCTTCCACCCCTGTCCATTCCGAGAACAAAACAACCCAGACGAGAGAACGTCCGGGTTGTTTTGATTATTCGGTATTTGCAGCTGTCTAGCTTGTTGTCGGGCGTTTTTTCCCTGCCAGGGACACCAACGCCCGTCCCAGCATCGCCAGGAGGACAGCCAACGAAACCAGTCCGGCTATGAGTGCTGCCAGCACATGCCAGTTGGCAACATGGTTGACGATCGTCACACGGTTGCTGTGCTGGATGCGGTTGCCCAACTTATGGACGAATTCCCGGCGCGGTGCAATGGGTTTAAACGCTCCGGACAAACGATTCTCCATGGGGGCCTTGATCTGTTGATACAACTTTTCCGTGCTCATTTCTAATCTCCTGCGGGGTAAATGATCAGCCCAACTGTTCCAGGCCCAAGGTTGGCGGCCACTGCAATGGACAGTTCGGTTGTAATAAGTTCTTTGATATTGAAAACCTTCTTCGCCCGTTCGAACAACTCCTGAGCCGACTGCGGGTCACGGGCATGCACGGAGGCCACATGGACGGACTCTTGCTCGAAGTGGTGTTCCAGCATCTCCAAAACCCGATCGAGGGACTTGCTGCGCGTCCGCACTCGCTCAGTCATATCCAAGACGCCATCCTTCAGGACCACAATCGGTTTGACATTCAGCGCGGAAGCAATAGCCGCCTGCAAGGCCCCAACCCGTCCGCTCATGCGGGCATAGTCGAGCTTGTCCAGGGTCAGCACGATCTGGACGGTCCGGCGAATCCGGGCCATGCGCTCGACGATCTGCTGGACAGCCATCCCAGCCCGTTCGAGCAAGCGGGCTTCCCGGCACATCATGCCAAGGGCGGCCGAGCCAGCTCCTGAATCAAAAGGGATCACATTGTACTTCCCGGCCAGGTCACGCGCCGCAGTCAGGGCCGATTGGAAGGTTCCGGAAAGCTTGCTGGTCACGTGCAACGAAAGGATCGTGTCGCCGGTCCTGGCAATCCGCTCGTAGAATTCCTTGAACTGGAACGGGGAAGGCTGGGAAGTCTTGGGGATTTTTCCGCTCTCGTCGACAAGCTGGTAGAACTGCTCGTTGGATAGATCAACCCCGCCCAGATAAGTCTTGTCGCCAAAGTGAATATTGATCGGCAGAACCTGGATATTGTATTCTTTTTCCCATCCGGCAGGCATATCGGCCGCGCCGTCTGTAACGATCTGCAACATTAAATTATTCTCCTTCCAGGCCGAGCCCCTCCAGTTCATCACGCAACGCCAACAGGGTCCGGTGGTACAGGCTTTTCACTGCGCCCTCGCTGCGGCCCATGGTCTCGCCGATTTCGGCATTCGACATATGCTCGACGAACTTCAAGATGAGCAGGTGCTGGCGTTCGTCCGGAAGATGACGGATAAGCTTCAGCAGCGCATCCCGATCCTGGGACTGCATCACGGCCACCTCGGGCGGCTCGCCCTTGTAGTGGATCGTAGGCGCGTCCGAGAGCGGGATCTCCTGGTGTCGACTGCGATCGCGGTGCCAGTTGGCGATCAGGTTGTGAGCAATGCGGTACAGCCATGCCGAGAACGGCACACCGCGATCGGTATAATTCTGGATATGATGCAAGGCGCGGTAGAAAACGCGGGCTGTCAGGTCTTCGGCATCATGTACGTTACCGGTCCGGTAATAGACGTAGTTAAATATGCGTTCTACGTAACGCTCGTACAACACACCAAAGGCATCCTGGTCACCCTGAGAGGCGCGGACCAGGATTTCCTGTTCGTCGATCTCCGGCACGTGTTCACCTTACCGGGAGGGTCTTGATAAAATAACCCCGCCGGACAAAAGAGGTTTCTTGACGGAGTATATCATGTTTGAATATGCTATAATTTGGACCCCGGGGATTATCCCCTTACCGAGGAAGACCCCCGTTCATGGGGATGACAGGCTTCGACGGAAGAGGCTGGTCCCGGAATGCGAGCCGAGAGGCGCCGAACTCGTAAACTCAGCGCAAACAATCAAGTGCCAACCGCACTTCCTACGCCGCTATGCCCCTCGCTGCGTAAGCAGTAGAGAGTAAACGGCCGATCTCCTAGATGAGATCGCGTCCACCCGTCCCGAACTCTGCCCGGTGATGGGACTGGGCGTCACAAAGGTGGAGTGCCGCGCCTGATGCCGCTGACTGCGCGAAAGAGGGCTCTCGGGCCCGAGCGGCTGGCCGCAGGTCAAGTTTGCCGGCTGGATGACCTGCGGCGACAAGCCCAACCGGCTACGCTCGTAGATTTCCGAGGGTCGAGTCTTTCGGACGCGGGTTCGATTCCCGCCATCTCCACAAGAAAACGCATCCACTTGGGTGCGTTTTTCGTTTCGGATGGGGTCCCCTTGAGGGGATGGTATCCGATCCCCGCCATCTCCACAAGAAAACGCATCTGTTTGGGTGCGTTTTTTCGTTTCGGATGGGGTCCTGAATCAGAATTGCAATTAAATCTTTGTTGATATTTTTTCAAGTCATGCTATACTTTTATCTATATCCACACACTTTAGGAGAGGAGAATGCAATGAATAGAAGAGTATTGAGGCCATTTTTTTGTCTGGCGGGATTGATCTTGATCGTTGGTCTCGCGTGTGCGACTTCGGCGGCCCAGCCGACGTCGACATCGGTTCCTACCGTCCCCCCACCTCCCACTAACACCCTGGAACCCACCCTGACCTCCACCCCCGCGGCGACCCCCACCCCTCAAGGGCCGCCTAAATTCTTCACCGAGGATTTCAACCAGGTATTTTCAGGGGATCCTCCATACTGGTCGCACTTCCTGACGAGCGGAAGCGAAAGCAAGCTGGAGATGAAATCCGACGGCAAATCATTCATCGTGACAATGAATGAAAAGCAGACCTACCTGTACATGATCTATAATCCCACCACGTACCAGAACGTTTCGCTGGATATCAAGTTTGACAACCGCGGGCGGAACACCAACAATATCAGCCTGATCTGCGATTATTCGGACGACAAGGGCTGGTATGAGTTCAACCTCGGCAGCGGCGGCGTCTGGAACATCCTGTTCTTCGACCAGGTGACCAAGTACTATCAGTTCCTGGCGAACGGCGGTTCCGTGAACATCCATGCTGGCCAGGTATCCAATGAATACAAGGCCACCTGCCAGGGGAACGACCTGACCCTGTATATCAACGGGGTCAAGACCTACAATATCACGGATAGCACCTACGCCCTCCAGGAGGGCAAGGTCGGGTTCTCCATCTCGTCCTTCGACGTCCTCCCGATCATCGTTGCTGTCGACTCGATCCAGGTCAGCGAGCCGTAAGCCGGATTCGATTTTTTCCGAAGGCCGTCTCAAATGAGACGGCCTTTTCGTTTTCCCTGCCGCCGATGATAAAAAATCTACGCACCGTTAACGTTTTTCTTGCACCCGTGCGGTATCCTATCACCAACTGGAAATTACAGGGCGCAAACGCGCTTCTGCCATTTTTATCCAAGGAGCATCGCTATGGGAAAAATCATTGGAATCGATCTGGGGACCACCAACAGTGTGGTTGCCGTCATGGAAGGCGGACAGCCAACCGTGATTACCACCGCCGAAGGCGGGCGCCTTTGCCCGTCGGTCGTAGCATTCAACAAAAATAACGAACGCCTGGTCGGGCAGACGGCCAAACGCCAGTCCGTGATCAATTCGGAAAACACCATCTATTCCATCAAGCGCTTCATGGGCCGCCGCTTCGAAGAAGTGGAGACCGAACGCAAGATGGTGCCGTACGCCGTCGTGGCTGGACCGTCAGACGAAGCCCGGGTTAAAATCCCGGTCACCAACCGCGAGTACAGCCCGGAGGAAATCTCCGCCATGATCCTGGCCAAGCTTAAGGCAGATGCCGAGGCTTACCTCGGGCAGTCGGTCACGGATGCCGTGATCACCGTCCCGGCTTACTTCAACGACAGCCAGCGCCAGGCCACCAAGAACGCCGGGAAGATCGCCGGGCTGGACGTGAAGCGCATCATCAACGAGCCGACCGCTTCGGCCCTGGCCTACGGGCTGGACAAGAAAAAGAACGAGACCATTCTCGTCTTCGACCTGGGCGGCGGCACGTTCGATGTGTCGGTCCTGGACGTCGGCGAGGGCGTGATCGAGGTCAAATCCACCAACGGCGATACCCACCTGGGTGGCGACGACTGGGACCAGCGCGTCGTCTCCTGGGCCGCGGATGAGTTCAAGAAGCAGGAAGGCATCGACCTGCGATCCGACCGTCAGGCCCTCCAGCGCCTGCGCGAAGCCGCCGAGAAAGCCAAGATCGAGCTCTCCAGTATGATGGAGACCGAGATCAACCTGCCCTATATCACGGCAGATGCCAACGGACCAAAACACATGGTCCTCAAGCTCAGCCGGGCCAAATTCGAGCAGATGACCGAAGACCTGCTCAACCGCTGCGTCCACCCGTTCGAGAATGCCCTCAAGGACGCCGGTCTCAAGGCAGGCGACCTGAACGAAGTGGTCCTGGTAGGCGGCTCGAGCCGCATGCCGATGGTCCAGGAACTGGTCCGCCGGCTGACCAACGGGAAGGAGCCCAACAAGGGCGTCAACCCCGACGAGGTCGTAGCGGTCGGTGCGGCCATCCAGGGCGGCGTGATGGGCGGCGAAGTCAAGGACATCCTCCTGCTCGACGTGACCCCGCTCTCGCTGGGCGTGGAAACCCTGGGCGGTGTGATGACCAAGATGATCGAGCGCAACACCACCATCCCGGTCCGCAAGACCGAGACCTACTCGACCGCCGCCGACAGCCAGACCGCCGTGGACATCCACATCCTGCAGGGCGAGCGCCCGATGGCTGCCGACAACATGAGCTTGGGCCGCTTCCGCCTGGACGGCATCCCGCCGGCCCCGCGCGGCATCCCGCAGGTCGAGGTCACTTTCGATATCGACGCCAACGGCATCCTGAATGTCACCGCCAAAGACAAGGCCACTGCCCGCGAGCAGAAGGTCACCGTCACGGCCTCCACCAACCTGAACAAGGACGACATCTCCCGCAAGGTCGAGGAAGCCAAGAAGTACGAAGCCGATGACAAGAAGCGCCGTGATCTGATCGACGCCCGCAACAACGCCGACAACCTGGTCTACCAGACCGAAAAGGCGCTGCGTGACCTAGGCGAGAAGGTTTCTTCGGAGGAACGCGGCAAGATCGAGGGCAAGATCAGCGATCTCAAGCAGGCTTCCCAGGGCGATGACATCAACCGGATCAAGAAGGCCACCGACGAACTGCAAAACGTCTTCTACGCCTTGAGCCAGCAAATGTACTCCCAGGGACAGAAGGCCGCCGAAGGGCAGCCGCAGGGAGAAGCTCCGCAGACTCCGCCCCAGGGCGGGCATGACGGAGACGTGATCGACGGCGAAGTCCGTGACGCCTAAGTAAATGCGCAAAGTCCCGGTCCGAAACAAGGGCCGGGACTTTTTTATTCCTGTATTTTCTATCTAATTTCTAACTTTCTGGTCGTTTCGGAAAGCAGTATAATCCTGACCATGTGGAAACAAATGTGGAAACAGACCAATCTCGTCGTCAAAATCCTGGTTGCCCTGGCAATCCTGTTCGCCCTGGCAGCCGGTTTGAGCTTCATTCCGCGCATCCATGAGGCCCTCTCCTGGCGGTTCGACAATTTTCGCCTGAGCGTGATCTATTTCTTTAACCCACCGCAAAAAGTGGCCTTCCATCCCAGCGAACAGTCGCTGCCCACCCCCACCCTCGGACCGGCCACCCTCCAGCCGCCAACGGACACACCCCTGCCGGCCGATCTGGCGACTCCCACCGCCACATCGACCCCGCTCCCTTCTTCGACCGTCCTGGCAAACGTCACCTATGTCGATCAAATGAACCGCTACAATTATTGCGGTCCAGCAAACCTGGCCATGGCGCTCGAATACTGGGGCTATAAAGGCGCTCCCGGCGCGACCACGGAATTGCGCGACCAGATCGCATCAGTCGTCAAGCCGGGCGAGGCGGATCCCACCAAGAACTTCATCGACCGGGGCAACACCGACGTGAACGTCATGCCGACCGAACTGGTCGATTACGTCAACAACTACACCACCCTGAAGGCCCTCTACGCCTTCGGCGGGACCCCCGACCTGCTCAAGCGCCTGATCGCGGCCGGCTTCCCGGCCATCACCGAAAAGGGCATCTACGAACCGCTCCTGCCGGATAACTCCGTCCAATGGGCCGGACATTACTCCTTCACCACCGGCTACGACGACAGCCAGCAGGTCTTCATCTGGCAGGATTCCTACCTGCCCTTGCCCAAATCGGTCGGCAAGAATACCAAGACCCCTTACCTCGAATATATCAACAACTGGCGCGCCTTCGACTACCTATTCATCGTCGTCTATCCCCCCGACCGCGAGCAGGACCTGTTCCAGGTACTCGGTCCTTACGCGAACCTGGGCTGGTCGGCCCAGCACGCCTTGGACATCTCCAATCAGGAAATCTCCAGCCTGACTCTGGGCGGGAATGACCTGTACTTCGCCATGTTCAACAAGGTCACCAGCCTGGTCAACCTGGACAACCCGGATTACGGCCGGGCCGCCACCGCCTACGACCAGGCCACCGCCTATTACAACAATACGCTCCTGGTGGCCGACGACAAGCCGATCCCGTACCGGATCATGTGGTACCAGACCGCTCCGTATAAAGCCTATTATTACTCCGGCCGTTATCAGGACGTCATCAACCTGGCCAACGTCAACCTTCAAACCATCGAAAAAGGCGGCCGGGAACTCGAGGAAAGCTGGTACTGGAAGTCCCGGGCCGAATATGCCCTGAGCGAGTTCGGCAACGCCTATACCTCGATGCGCCGGGCTCTCTACTACCACCCCAACTTCCAGCCAGCCCTGGATATGTTCTCCCTGTGGGGCGTCACCCCGTAGATTCTTTCCCGACTCTCAAAAAAGACCCCTGCGAGGCCCGGCCGAATACCGGGCCTCGTTCTGGTATATAATCCACGCCATGGACAAGCGACCGAAGAAGTATCGGGGCCTGGCAGTCATTCTGGTCTGTCTCTTCGTTGTTATTGGGATCTCCTTCATACCTCCCATTCACACGCGCCTGGCCCGGCGCGTCAACGCCGCCTGGACCTCCATCCGCTTTTACCTGCACCCGCCCGGTCAGGCCGTCTTCGTTCCCACCCAGCAAAACCAGTCGGACTGGCTCGCCACCCAGGTCGCGGAGACCAAACTGGCCACGCCGGCTGCCACGCCCACTGACCTGGCGACGGCCACGGTCACTTCCACGCCCATCCCGGGGACTGTCAACCTCCCTGGAGTGGTCTACGTCGACCAGTACAACCGCTGGAACTACTGCGGTCCGGCCAACCTGACCATGGCGCTCAAGTTCTGGGGCTGGAGCGGAGACCGTGACCAGGTGGCGGCAGTCGTCCGCCCCGGCCGGAACGATCCCTCGATCGACTTCATCTCGCGCGGCGAGACCGATTTGAACGTCATGCCGACCGAGTTGGTCGATTTCGTCGGCCAGTACACCCAGTTCCGCGCCCAACTGCGCTACGGGGGCACCCCCGACCTGCTCAAGCGCCTGATCGCAGCCGGCTTCCCGATGGTGATCGAGAAGGGCTACTTCGCCCACGACACGGTCGGCAAGTACTCCTGGATGGGCCATTACGAGTTCGTCACCGGCTACGATGACGCCGGCGGGACCTTCCTGGTCCAGGATGCCTACGAGTTCGGCCCCAATCTCTCCGTCGCCTATACGGATTTCAGCCAGGGCTGGCGAGCCTTCGATTACCTGTTTTTCGTCGTCTACCCGCCCGAGCGGGAAGCCGATCTCAACCGGCTGCTCGGGGAATGGAGCGACCCGGCCTGGGCCAACCGGCATGCCCTCGACGTGGCCATGC